>Ga0310122_10000129_pt1 | contig 47185 bp, 48 predicted proteins | sample CB6_Bottom_1051__FD_203503 | JGI IMG/M metagenome (GOLD analysis project Ga0310122, IMG submission 203503) | Marine microbial communities from Western Arctic Ocean, Canada - CB6_Bottom_1051 | ecosystem: Environmental > Aquatic > Marine > Oceanic | place: Canada: Western Arctic Ocean | collected... | reverse complement strand
GCCTGGAAAATTGTAGATCCCATTATCCAAAAATGGGCACAAGAACGTGAATACATTGCCACTTACCCAGCCGGAACATGGGGGCCTGAAGCTTCACGCGCTATTTTTGACCAGGAAAGCCATCACTGGCGTCATAATTTAACGCCGGAGTCGGATTAGAAACATGCAAAAAATCAATCACTGGCATCAATTTGAAACTGCAAGCGATGTTACTGAAGCAGTCTGTAGTCAAATTATATCCAGCGCCGAGTCCGCCATTGCTGAAAGAGGCTGCTTTAAGCTGGTGCTAGCCGGTGGCAGTACACCTGAAAAAATTTATCAACTCCTGGCCTGCGCCCAAACTGACTGGTCAAAATGGTTTATTTTTTATGGCGATGAACGTTGCTTGGCCGCTGATGATATGGATAGAAATAGCACTATGGCGGCTAATGCTCTATTAAACAAAGTCAATATTCCTTCATCTCATATTTTCAGCATGCCCACTGAACGAGGCGTTGTTGCAGCGGCCGAACAATATCGCCAGACTATTGCCAATATTGATCAGTTTGATCTGGTTTTACTGGGTATGGGTGAAGATGGTCATACCGCGAGTTTATTTCCCGGCCAGATACATGACCGGAATGAAACGGTACATGAAATTTACCATTCGCCCAAACCCCCTTCTGAAAGAATCTCTTTGAGTGCAAAAACTTTAGCGAACACCCGTCAATTGTTTTTTATTATCACCGGTGCTGCAAAACTTACACCAGTTAAACAATGGAAACAAGGCGATAAACTGCCAGTAGCAACTATTTTACCGGATACAGGGGTCGATATTTATATTGATCATTCTGCAATAGCTTAAGCATTAATGCAACCAAGAATAAAAATGACGGTAACAGACAGTAATGGCAGCGAACTAGAAAATGGCGATTCGGTTCAGCTAATTAAAAACTTAAAGATTAAAGACTCTTCAAATCCCCCAATAGAGAGGGAGCACCTATAAAAGAATTTTGCCTGACGTCTAAAGACGAAAAAATAGAATGAGGAAAAGGCAAATCAATACTGGTTTTAAAAACCTATTTTCTCAAAAAAGTATAATTATCAACATTAAATTAAAGAGGAGCACATCTTATGTGTTGGAGCGGTGAAGCATCTGCTGTATTAGCAGTCGGAGGGCTAGCGACGGCAGCCTATATTGCCAATAAAGGAGAATCCAAAGAATTATGGATTCCATTAACGTATTTTGCCTTAATGGAATTACTGCAGGCATTCACTTATGTCTGGATAGATTTATGTGACAACCCCACAAATCAGGTTCTCACACTGTTTGGTTATCTTCATGTTGCATTTCAACCTTTCTTTGTCAATATGGTAGCGATGTACTTTATTCCAAAAAAGGTAAAAAACAAAATAAGTACCGTGGTTTATACCTTATGTGGCATGAGTACAGTGGCCATGCTGGTGAAAATGTATCCTATGGATTGGGCAGGTGCCTGTGTTATCGGTATTGAAGGTTTTTGTGGAACTCAGGCTTGTTCAGTTTCAGGTGACTGGCATATTGCCTGGCAACTGCCGCTTAATGGTTTGATGTCAGAACCCGTAGAGTGGTTATTTGGCTATGAATGGGGATTACATGTATTTGCTTATGCCTTAGCTGCTTTTTACTTACCCCTGATGTATGGTTCCTGGCGTTTTGTTGCTTTTCATTATTTGATAGGCCCCTTCATTTCAGACGTCACCACAGATGACCCCAATGAATATGCTGCCGTTTGGTGTCTGTTTTCGATTGCGCTCTGCGTATCCGTCATCAAAACCCCCATCAGAAAATACTTACATGTGAAGAAGTGGCTGTATTATCCCAAACAGGAAAGCTAAAAAAGCATGATAAAAAAGGGCATTTTATGCCCTTTTTTTAATCTTTAAAAACAGCGCGAATAAATTCAGAAATTGCTTTAATCTCTTGCTGGCACACCGCATGTTGCATAGGGTACTCGTGCCAGCTGATAGGGTAGGCCAATGCTTTTATGCCCTGATAAGCTTTTTTTGCAATTTGTATATCCACCACGGCATCCATGGTGCCATGCGCCATAAAAATAGGTAAGGCTCGATTATTCTGGCTAAACTCAGATTTAATATCCTCTAAGGTAGGTAAATAAGTTGATAAGGCCAATACCCCAGCTAATCGATCGGGGTAGGTCAGTGCCGTATGCAAAGCTATCGCCCCACCTTGAGAAAACCCCGCCAGCAGAATATGCTCAGCGGCTATGCCTCGCTTTAACTCTTTTTTGATCAACAAATCAATAGCGGCTGATGACTGGTATATCCCCTCGACATCGACCTTTCTTTGAAAACTCATATCCAGAATGTCATACCAGGCACGCATTTCCATGCCACCATTAATCGTTACAGGCTGAACTGGGGCGTTAGGAAAAATAAAGCCAATACCATGCCCTTCAGGCAACCCTAACTCCGGTACGATAGCTTCAAAATCATGTCCATCAGCACCTAATCCATGCATCCAAATCACTGAATAGCGTTGTTCAGTGTCTGGCCTTAGTTCTATCGTTGCTAGGTCTATCGTTGCTAATTCAGTCATTTTATCGGTGTCTTGGTGCCTTAATCACTTTTAATAATTTGTTTTAATTTGTTCATGAATTTTTTTTTGTCCCTGAAAAAAGGGATCAATAAAAATAAGAAAGGCCAAAGTAACATAAAAATAACTTTTGATACTACTAATAGTCCCATTTTACACTCCGTTAAATAGCTTCATAATTTGTTCCAAAATCACATTTTCATCATTGTAATCAATATTTAACATCCAAACCTGTTTATTTATTACCATGCATAAGGAAGGGTAGGACGAGACAGTTAATTGTCTGGAAAAATCAATCTGTTGCTGTAACTGCTTATTAATTAATTCACTGTGATAATCCGATAAAAACACCTCAACACTTAACCCTATGCGTTGCGCACAATGAATTAATGTTTTATCCAGAGCTGGGTTTTGGGCATTTTGATAATATGCCCATTGAATTTGAGCAATCATCTTATCTTCAACATCAGAAGCTTGCTGTTTAGCAGCTAAAACAGCACGGCAGGAAGGGTAGGTGGATCGAATGGCTTGGTTATTAGCCCAGAACGCATGATTAAAATGAATGTGTGGCACGCTGCGTTCAATTTCTTTCCAGTTTAACTGGATATGCTTTACCATGGCCGGTGGCATGGGTTCCATTGAATCCGCCGCCAAACCGCCTAACACTTTTATCAAACGAATCGACTGCGGAAGCTTGCTTTGCAGGGCTTGCAATACCGCATCAAATGCATAGCACCAACTGCACATGGGGTCGTGAATGTAATATAGATTTACCATGTATACACACTATTAAAAATTTAATTTCGGGTACAATAGCGCCAATGAATTTAGCACTCAATTTAAATATATGAAAATTTCTTTTGAAATAGTTCCAAGAACACCCCAGGCATTTGACGATCAATACCGTTTTGCCTTAGGCCTTGGTGAATCCATTAATATGATCAATGTGCCTGATATTCAACGCTTTGATATTAGAAGCTGGGACACAGCCAAGAAAATTAATCGCAATGTACATCAATTTGTCCCACACTTTAGAGCAACCGATTTTTCGTTAGAATCCGGAAAGCTGTTTGAAATAATTGAAGAGAATGAATTAGACCACGTTCTTCTGGTTTCAGGGGATCCACCGGAAGGCATGCGTAAAGTACATAATACCAGTGTACTTGATTTAATTTCTGCCGTTCATAAACGGTTTCCTAAGATAACAATACATGCAGGTTTCGACCCTCATAGAAGTGGGCTTCAGGACGAATGTGATTATGTCTTCAGAAAAGTAGATGCGGGTGCCAGTAGCTTTTTTTCACAACCTTTTTATGATACTCGCTTAATAGAAATTTATGCAGAACATTTACAAGGCATTGATACGTTTATCGGCTTAAGCCCGATTACTACGACTGCTTCTAAAAATTACTGGGAAGTTAAAAATAAGGTGAAGTTTCCAAATACTTTTAAGGCCGAATATGACTGGAATATCAATTTTTCTAATCAGGTAATCGCTATGGCGCGTGATATGGATTTCAATATCTACTTTATGCCAATAAGAATTGATTTAGAGAATTTTTTTGGGAAACTTAATTTAAGATAGGAAACGGCTAAAACTTTGTTCCTAAGATGATAGGGTATAGAACATACCCTATCATGCAGAATACAATATTATTTGTATTTATTTAGTACGCAAGCTATCCAACTTTGCAAATTTTACTTTAGCAGTTTTTAACAAATCTTCGGCTACATCCATTTTACCTTTTTTAACTGCTGATTTAGCTTTTTTCAGAAAACCATTCGCTCTGCCACGTGCGATATCAACTTTATCATTTTCGTTGATTTCTTTACTGGTGTCCTTTGCTACTTTAATGTAGCTTAGAATTGTCGCCACATCACGCTCTTCCGCAACAGCTTCAATTGCCATGCCAATGTTATCGTCAATCGTCTTAACAGCTGCACTAAAAGCCACACAAGTTCTACCGTCTTCACAAGCTACTGCAGTCGTAGAAAAAGAACCTAAAGAAAGTGCCAGTGAAGCAGCGACAAGAACGCTTTTTAATAATTTCATATGTAACCTCGTTGTGATTATATGGAACAAATAGCAAAACAGTAACTATAAGCTCGGAGGATTTTAGCACAGTTTTCTAGAATAACTACATCAATCTAAAGGAAATAAGAAAACAGTCGTCATTCATCATCTCTCTTTACAATAAGCTGAACATCTGACGAGCTATGGGTTAAAACTTCAAATAAAATGGGGCAGCAACAAACCGAACAATCCTCATAATATTGCTGTTCTTCAACCGAGCTATCAATTAAAACATCAATCATCTCACCACAATAGGGACAGCCTATGCTGTATTCATCCACTACTGTGCCTTTCTTAATAAAAAATCCAGCCATGCCATGGGCAATACCCGTTTCAGGTAAGCAAACAAATAAGTCGGAACTGTCACGTAATACCGTATCTTTGGCTTACCAGACTCCAGTGCATGTATGACTTTCTCGGCAACAGCCGTTGCAGGTAGGGTAAAAGGTACGGCAGGGCCTTCTTTTTGCAGACGATTTTCCATAGCTTGATAGGTATCAATATGGGCACTGGATGCGATATCGATATTGGCTTTAAATAAAGCATAGGCATTTTTTCTAAAATGACTTTCAATAGGCCCCGGCTCCACCAAAGACAATTTTATATTGGTATCGTGAAGTTCAATGCGTAAGGTATCGACCAGACCTTCCAAGGCAAATTTACTGGCATTATAGGCACCCCGATATCGCATCGCGACAAAACCTAGTACAGAACTGTTATAGATAATTCGGCCATGGCCTTGCTGCCGCATGATGGGGATAATCAAATTAGTCAGCTCATGCGTTCCAAACACATTAGTTTCGAATTGATTACGTAACACCTCCCGGCTTAAGTCTTCTACTGCGCCGGGTTGGCCAAATGCAGCATTATTAAATAAGCCATCTATTTTGCCATCGACCAGCACCATCAGTTGTTTTACTGCCTGTTGAATACTGCCTGAGTCTGCCAGGTCTAACTGTAAAGTTTCCAAGCCTTCTGCTTGTAAACGTAAAACATCCGCCTGCTTTCTAGCGGAACAAATAACCCGGTGTCCTCTTTTTTTTAATTCTACCGCGGTGGTGTAACCAATACCGGTTGAACAACCGGTAATAAATATCGTTTTTGATTCAGGCATTATTTAACCCGTTGTTTTTCGTTAATGTAAAAAATCATGCTTATTGCTATCCACTGTATTACGCACCATTTGTCAATCCTGTGCAACGACATTATTCTCTGCCAAACATTCCAGCCCCTCCTTGTTTAAGACGCTGGCACTTGTTCCTCTTGTAAGAATGTAGTCTCCTGATAATTGCGACTGACAAAGATAAACATAATAGCGGTTATCAGCATTAATGCCGTAAAAAACCAAAAATAATCTGCGCCCATCAATTTACTGCTGCCATCCTCATTAACAATAAAAAAATTGACGGCACTGGTAAACAAATTACCCAGTGCAACTGACATAAAAAACAAAGCCATGACCAATGATTTCATTCTTTTTGGAGCTTGTGTATAGGAAAATTCTAAACAGGTAATGGAAACCATCACCTCCGCAGCTGTCAAAATGACATACGCAAAAATCTGCCAGCCAATATGGGGCACCATGCCCTGATCAATTTGCATTTGAATCCATGCAGAAACAGCAAAGGCAATTACCGTCAAGAACAAACCTATCGCTATTTTTCGAAGTGCAGTTAAGACAAATACTTTATTTAAAGCCGGATAAAACACGGTACTAAACAAAGGCACCAGTAACATAATTAACAAGGGATTAGCGGCCTGAATTTGTGAAGGTAACACTTCAAACGATAAAATAACACGATCCATTTTTTGCGCCTGCAACACCCAGGACGATCCAGTTTGTTCAAATAAAGCCCAGAAAACAGCAATGAAAATATAAATCGTACTCAGTTTGAGTAATATCTTTAAACTAACAGAGCTCAATGCTTCCTGGAACAAACCCTTCGCAGTCACGGGAATATGGATGAAACGAAAACGCCCGCTCCAGAAGGCTATGGTAGCCACCAACATTAAAATGCCCGGCACGGCAAAGGCCACGGCTGCACCATACTCAGCTAATAACCAGGGAATAATCAACATGGCGGCAAAGGCACCTAAATTAATGGAAAAGTAGAACCAGCCAAACACTTTACTGAGCAAATGCTGATTACTTTGTCCAAATTGATCCCCCAGGTGCGCAGAAACACAGGGTTTAATACCTCCAGCGCCGATGGAAATCAAGCCTAAGCCCACTAGCAATCCTATGCGAGTATCCTCTATAGACAATGCCAGATGGCCGAAACAATAAAAGACCGATAAAAATAGAATAGTGCGATATTTGCCAAGCAAAGCATCCGCTAATAAGGCACCGAAAATTGGCATAAAATACACGGCCGCGACAAATAAATGATAATAGCCCTGTGCTTCATGTGCACTCATGACATCTAATTCACCGGCTGAATTCAGCAGATATTGCGTCATAAAAACCACTAAAATAGCACGCATGCCATAATAGCTAAAACGTTCTGCTGCCTCATTGGCCACAATAAAAGGAATACCCGTTGGGGTTGTACGACTCGATACCGGAGCTGTTTTATATGCAGGCATGATTGAAATTTTACATTAATTAATCAGATTTATTAAAATAGTGAACTTTACACTACATCTCTCGTCAGATGGACTTAATTTCAAAAAGGACATAACGGTAACATGACAGAAGTCAGTCTCAGTAACTCCCAAACTTCTTTCCAACAACTTAAATCTTATATCAATGCACACATCATCGGACAGGGTGATTTAGTCGACAAAATGTTAATAGCCTTGCTGGCAGATGGCCATATTCTAGTGGAAGGCGCACCGGGACTGGCAAAAACACGTGCAATTAATATCCTGAGCAAAGGCATAAAAGCCGATTTTCATCGTGTGCAATTTACCCCGGATTTACTACCTGCTGATTTAACCGGCACTGAAATATTTCGACCTCAACAAGCTACCTTTGAATTTCAAAAAGGCCCTCTGTTTCATAATCTGGTGTTAGCCGATGAAATCAATCGTTCACCCGCTAAAGTACAGGCGGCTTTATTAGAAGCCATGGCGGAAAGACAAATAACGGTTGGCAGTATGACCTATCCATTACCTGAATTATTTATGGTCATGGCCACTCAAAACCCGATAGAACAAGAAGGTACTTATCCCTTGCCTGAAGCGCAACTGGATCGATTTTTATTGCATATCAAAATCACTTATCCAGAAGCTGAGCATGAAAAAAGCATTTTACATTTAGCACGCGCTGAAGCTAAAGGTGAAAAGCAAGCCCTGACCCAACACTTCCAGCCCATCAGCCAGCAAACCGTTATGAATGCGCGCCATGAAGTCCTGGATATTTATATGGCGGACACCCTGGAAAATTATTTATTGCAAATTATCTTGGCTACCCGTAACCCTGCAGCCTATGGCGCAGATCTGGCTGGGTGGTTGCAATACGGTGCCAGTCCGAGAGCCAGTATAGCGCTTGACCGCTGTGCCAGAGCAAGAGCCTGGCTACAACAACGTGATTTTGTAGGACCTGAGGATATTCAAGCCATGGCCTTTGATGTCTTAAGCCATCGCCTGATTCTATCTTATGAAGCCGAAGCCGAAGGCATTACTACCGATCATTTTATTAAAGAATTGATTTCCAGAGTTGCTGTCCCTTAAATGAAGGCTGTAAACAATACTACAAGCGAGCTGATTTCAGTTAATTTAAATACCCTGCTGCACTTGGCAAAATCTGCAGCAATGCTGAAATTACATCCGTCGACTATCCGCTCAAAACAAAGCGGTGGTTTTGTTTCCGCTTTTAAAGGACGAGGCATGGAATTTGATGAGGCTCGATTATATCAGCCCGGTGATGATATTCGCTGTATTGACTGGCGAGTGACGGCGCGTACCGGTAAAACCCATACCAAAATATTTCGTGAAGAAAGAGAACGGCCTGTATTTATTTCGGTAGACCATCGTCCCGCCATGTTTTTTGCCACGCGGGGGGTGTTTAAATCGGTACAGGCTGCAAAAATTGCCGCGCTATTAGCCTGGAAAGCACAGCTGCAAGGTGATCGCCTCGGCGGTCAATTACTCACAGACTCTTCTTGTCAGGAATTAAAACCGCAAAATGGCAGACATGGGGTATTACGTTTTTTCAATGCCCTGGTCAAACCCCAGCCACCTGCTAATAAACAATTTACCCTGAACGACGCCATCGCTCGATTAGTACAACATGCCCGTCCAGGAAGTCTGGTTTATATCATCAGTGATTTCAGGGGTTTCGATGTACACACTGAAAATCATTTAGCCAAATTATCGCGCCATTGTGACGTAGTTTTAATTCAGATCCATGATCCACTGGAAAGCCAATTACCCGGCAAAGGACGCTATCGATTTACCGATGGGCACAGTGATACCGTGATTGATACAGTAGACAAAACCCAGACTCAACATTACCAGCAGCGTTATCTAGATCGTCTCAATAGTCTCTTAAAATTTGTAAACAAGACGGGGATAAGCATCATACAGTGCAGCACCACTGAAGACCCGTTTGAGGTCTTGCGATAATGGGCACTCAAGCACTGCAACTAAGAGATATTCATCTGCCTGACAGTATTGGCTGGTGGCCACCGGCAATAGGATGGTGGATGGTGGCCATTTTAATTCCGTTATGCTGTTTTCTCATTGTCTGGCTATATAAACACATAACCCGTAAAACAGCGCTTAAAACCGCCAGAAAACATTTGCAACAGATTAAACAAGCTGGCGATTTAGATAACATGGCCACATTAATCGCCTTGTCTGAATTATTAAGGCGTGTGGCTATCAGTATTTCTCCCAGAGAACAAACAGCCAGTCTGACCGGTCAAGCCTGGTTAGACTATCTCGACAATACAATGCCAGGTTCACGCTTTACACAGTCAACAGGGGCTTTGTTAACACAGGGTCATTATCAAAAAACAGCTCCCACAGAGCGTGAGTTGACGGCATTAATTAAAATCTGTGAAGACTGGCTTAAAGCCCAAAAAGAGTGTAAAAAATGATCCATTTAGAATGGCCCTGGTTATTACTGGCACTGCCACTGCCTTTGTTTATTCGCTGGTGGATACCTGCCGATATACCGGCAGAACAGGCGGCTTTAAAAGTGCCCTTTATTGAAGATTTTACTTTAGGTGAAACCCAGGCTATTTCTCAACACCATCAATGGCCTTTATGGTTAGCTATGCTGGCCTGGTTGTTTCTGGTATTAGCCAGTATGCGACCGCAATGGCTGGGCGAACCGATAGAACAAGCCATCAGCGGACGAGATTTAATGCTGGCGGTCGACTTATCCGGTAGTATGAAAGAACAAGATTTTATTGTCGAAAACACCAGCGTAGATCGCTTAACTGCGACTAAACAGATAGCCGGGCAGTTTATTAATCGACGCGTAGGTGATCGTCTGGGACTGATATTATTTGGTACTCAGGCCTATTTACAAACCCCTTTAACATTTGACCGAACCACGGTCATCTCCTTACTGCATGAATCAGCTATCGGTTTAGCCGGTGAAAGTACGGCCATTGGTGATGCTATTGGTCTGGCCGTTAAGCGCTTAAGAAAACAACAGTCCAACAGTCGGGTATTAATCTTATTGACCGATGGTGCCAACACGGCGGGTGAAGTGAGTCCTTTAAAAGCGGCAGAAATTGCCGCAAAGCATGACTTGAAAATTTATACCATTGGCATCGGTGCAGATGAGATGATTATCCGTAGTTTTTTTGGCTCTCGCAAAGTCAATCCCTCCAGAGATTTAGATGAGAAAACCTTGATCGAGATTGCCGAAACAACCGGTGGAAAATATTTTAGAGCCCAAAATACACAGGAACTGGAAACTATTTATCAACTGCTTGATACACTGGAACCGGTAGAAAAAGACCATCAATATTTCCGGCCCAAGACTGAACTTTATCATTGGCCGCTGGCAATCACTTTGTTTTTAGCAGGCGTTATCAGTATCCGTCGCATGCACGGGAAGTGGTGGAAAACATGAGTCTTGCCGAATTCCATTTTATTAGACCGTATTGGTTGCTGGCCCTTATTCCTACCATATTCATTTTTTTTGCGCTGCTGAAAAACAAACTGAATCAAGGTAATTGGTCTGCAATCTGTGATCCCACGCTCTTACCTTTTGTGATTCAAGATCGTGATGTTAATCACAGCCTTCAATCATTATCCGTAGGTTCTGTTGCCAGCCTCCTGATTATTATTGCGTTAGCCGGCCCGACATGGGAGCGCTTACCCTCACCTGTATTTAGAAATGATGCGGCCTTGGTGATTGCCTTAGATCTATCGCGCTCAATGGATGCCACCGACATAACCCCCAGTCGATTAAGTCGAGCACGATTCAAAATAGCAGATATTCTGCAACAACGTAAAGACGGGCAAACTGCGTTACTTGTTTATGCAGGTGATGTTTTTACCGTCACCCCCTTAACAACAGATAATGAAACTATTGCCAGCCAAATATCTGCATTGACCACAGAGATTATGCCTAGCCAGGGCAGTAACACGCTGTTGGCGATAGAGAAATCCGTGGAACTATTACAACAGTCCGGCCTGCAAAAAGGTGATGTTTTATTAGTAACGGATGAAGTGGATTTTGACAGTACCATAGGCACGGTCCAATCTCTGGCTGGCTATCGTTTATCTATTTTAGGTGTCGGCACAGAAGAAGGCGCCCCCATTAAAGATCGTCAGGGTGGTTTTGTTAAAGATGCAGCCGGGAATATTGTTATTCCCCGACTCAATAGTCAGGAATTATCTCAACTCGCCAGTGAAGGCAATGGCCTTTATATTAAAATAACCCCTGATGACACAGATATAGAAACCTTATTAAAGCAGTTTAATCATGCGTTTGAAACGCAAAATAAACAAGGCAGTGAAAATAACAACTGGTTTTTAGAGCAATGGCATGAACAAGGGCCTTGGCTTTTGCTACTCGCCTTACCTTTGGCAGCATTAAGTTTTAGAAGAGGTTTGCTATCGTTTGCCCTTATTTGCTTATTGCCTATGCCTGAACCGGGTTATGCCATGGAATGGAATGATTTATGGAGCACTCAAAACCAGCAAGCACAACAAGCATTTAAACAGCATAATTTCCAGCAAGCCGCTGAACAATACGATGACCCGCAATGGAAAGCGGCTGCACACTATAAAGCCGGTCAATTTGAGCAAACCATCGAGACCCTTCAAAATAACACGTCAGCTAATGGTTTATATAATAAAGCTAATGCATTAGCGCAAACGGGTAAATTGCCGGAAGCACTGGAAGCTTATGAAAAATCATTAACAATAAACCCTGATAATGAAGATGCCAAATACAATAAAGCTCAAGTTGAAAAAGAAATAGAAAAGCAACAACAACAGAACTCTGACTCTGATTCGGATCCATCAGAACAGGAAAATTCAGAGCCACAAAAACAGCATAAGCCAGGCGATAAATCTAAACAATCTGATGAAAACAATAATGCTGAGAAAAATGAAGATTCAGCAGATTCTGAGCAACAACCCGATGAAAAACAATCTAATGACCATTCCGATGCCGAGCCATCACCAGCTGAGCAGTCTGAAGAACAGCAGCAGAAAGCAGAAAATACTGCAGAACAGCCGGAATCATCCGGTTATGACGAATCAGAACAAGCCAGTGAACAATGGCTTAAGCGCATACCTGATGACCCCGCCGGTTTATTAAAGCGAAAATTTAAATATCAATATGGTCAACGCGGCCAAAAAAATACTCACCAAAAAAATTGGTAATTACAAAACTGAGCTATGACCTTTTTCTTCCCCAACATGAATGCCCCTAAATTTATAGTCAACACACTGTGTTTAAGTCTATTTCTACTCTTTAATCAGACCGTCTCCGCCGTAGAAATTATAGCCAGTCTGGATCGCAACCCGGTCCAGATCACTGAGTCTTTTCAACTGACTTTTACAGCCACTGAAACGCCCGATGATGACCCTGACTTTAGCCCCTTAAGCCATGATTTTGAAATATTACAGCAAAGTCATCGCAGCAATTCATCCTGGGTTAATGGTCAATCCACTAAAACCATGCAATGGGTTTTAAGTTTAATGGCCAAGCAAACTGGGCAGATTTTAATACCGGCTATTGCTTTTGGTGATGATGTTAGTCAGCCTGCTTCCATTAAAGTCACCAGCACTACGGTATCAACACAGAGCAACGATAAAGATTTGTTTTTGGATGTTGAAGTCTCTACAGAAACCCCTTATGTGCAATCACAAGTTATCTATACGCTACGCTTGTATCGGAAAGTACAACTGGCTCAAGCCAGTTTAACTGAGCCTGCAATAGCGGATGCCGTGATTGAAAAATTAACCGAAGATAAAAATTACGATACTCAAGTTAATGGCGTGGCTTATGTCGTCACCGAGCGTCAATATGCTATTTTTCCGCAAAAAAGTGGCATGGCAACCGTTGAACCTTTAGTTTTAACAGCGGATATTGTGCTATCAAACTCCCGACAACGTTTTAATGGCTTCTTTAATCGACCGGCCACTAAAACTAAACGCATATCATCTAAAGCCATTACGCTGGATGTGTTACCGGCACCGGATAATTTCAAAGCCAATCACTGGATTCCCGCAGAACAAGTCCATATTGAAGAAAAATGGTCAGGCGATATTACTAATATGAAGTTAGGAGAACCTTTAACACGGACCTTAACATTGCTAGCCCAAGGCACGACTGTTGCACAATTACCCGAATTACTGGGCATTAGTAAAACCAGGCATTTAAAAACCTACCCGGACCAACCCACCTTAAAAGAAAAAAAATCAGCGGAGGGTATCATTGCCCTCAGAGAAGAAAAAATTGCCTATATTCCATCAAAACCGGGAAGTTATATCCTGCCTGCCATAGAAGTCCCCTGGTTTAATACCCGGACTCAACAAATGGAAATAGCCCGTATTCCTGAAATCTCTGTGACGGCTACAGGTTCAATTACAAACCCCGTTGCCCCCCCTGAAATTGCCAGCCCTATACCATCTATCCCTGCCTCACCTGAAGCGATCTCTGACCGCAATGTCCCTACATTCTGGATGTGGTTCAGTTTATTTCTGGCCTCGGGCTGGCTTATCACCTTATTTTTATTTTTCAAAAAACCCAAAACTGTAGCCAAAGAAACCCCGGCTACCAGTCAAGAAATATCACTCAAAGCTAGCCTTAAACAATTAAAAAAAGCCTGCAGTAGCAATGATCAATTGGCAGCCAAAACAGCCTTGTTAGCCTGGGGGAGAATCAACTATAACAGTCATAATTTAGCTGAAATTGCAGCGCATTGTGAAGCCTCGTTAAGTGATGAAATTTACAACTTAAATAGCACACTGTATGCAAAACATGTCGTGTCCTGGCAAGGGGAAGCACTCTTTCAGTTAATGACCGCTCACAAGGCAGATACCACAGTGAGTGAAATGTGCTCAAACGAACTGGAGCCCCTTTATAAACTATAAAATTACTGGACTTGCTGCTGACAAACACCTCTTGTAAGGCTTTCCCAGCGAGTTTGGAATAATAATTTTCCGACTACCTAGCCTCAACTAGAAGTGTTTCCCATCAATTATCCTGCTATGACAGCAGGCTGAAAAATAAACCAGACGTCAAAGTCATCTGCAGCCTTTTATTCACCGCCTCACAGGCGATTAGAAAGTAAAAATTCAGGCCGCCGACAGCAACGGATTAGTTCACACCGCAGCTGTCGCATCAAAATTACTGGGCCGTTTTACCGCCCTCTCCCTGTCAGTTGTTGTTTATCCTTATTCACCTAATGCCTAATGAAATTTATGCCTTGTAATTTCCCAGCCTGTGCAGTCTGTGCTAGCTATACTGGCCTTTTATGTCCATAGCCTGCCTCATGATTTACCGCTAAAACCCTAAGAAAATATCACTGAAAATACGATAAAAAAGTGGAACCATATATATCCGTTTTTAATCTATATGGTTGGTGACGTAAGTCACCAGGTTTTGAAGAGCGTAGAAAACAATCACCATGGCCCCAGTGTATTACAACTAGTGGCTTTGTTACAGATACCAATGGTGAATAAGGGGTTAAGTTTCCCTATCAACTCTTCAGTTTTTAAGTCTCAACCTTAATAAAAAGAGCAGAGCAAAATGTGTACAGTAACAGGATTTACCTCAACACTAAACAAAGCCTACTTACCAGCTGATGCCCTCGATGACCTTGCAGAGCGCACCTATAAAGTAGCTTATGATTATAAGGTAATGTGGGAGGAGGATGAAAAGGAAAAAGAATTCATTGCGACGATAGACACCATGGGAGGTGGAAAATACTTTAATGCCTTTGGCGAAAATGGCCAAGACAAGCATCAAATAAACCGTGGTACACGTATGCCCATCATACGGGTTCTCGACATACCAGCTCACATGATGAACCACTTTTGGGGTGACAACCTCGTTCTAAAACTTCATATCCAAGGAGCTTCCGGAGAAATAACCGAAGCGTTCAGTTCAACCAAGGTTGAACATGAAGCTGCTTAATAGTTAAGCGATGTTTCGCTGTTTGTTGGGAAATGCAAAAACTTCCCAACAAACTGAGCCACAAAGCGGTCTAACCCCGTCTTAACATACAACCTAATCATTGGCTTTTATTTTGAAGAAAGACGCGATCAGGTTTTGAATAGTTAAATTACACCTGACCCAGAATTTTGAATACCCTCCGAATTCCCCCTGTACATGGTTTTATATAACAGTCCATTATTAATCTCTTAAACAGATAAAGCCGTGAAAAATAAATAAGAACTCGAATTAATTGGCAATGGGTTTCGCTTTCCTGAATATCATATAAAACCTGATTTACGGCTTATCTATCAGAAAAAATTCCAGAACTCCAACAGGCTAGAATAGGAAATCACAGCAATTTATTCTGTGTGCTAACAACACTGATGCATATAATGAACAAATGATTGGTTTTTCCTGTTGAATTTTTTTATCACAACTTAAGAAAAGGCATCACCTTTGCTTTCCCTGATTTAAAACCCCTATTTTCTGCATATTTGGGCGCTCATTTCAACCGCGTCGAACCTGTACCAGCAGCCTCAAACAGTGCATTACACTCGAGCTCCAAAATACCGGCTATTACTGTGCTTTGTCGAAATGGGGTACGGCGAGACACTTCTTCAGCCCGGATACCAATTTGCCACCAACCAAGGCTTTGCAAATAAGGGATCGAAGTCCCATAATAGATAGTAGAAATTCCAGCCCACTCAATGGCACTTTGGCACATAGGGCATGGCTCGGCTGTTGTATACAAGTCAAATTCTGACCAGTCAATCTGTGGATTAACTGCCGCACAAGAATTAATCGCGTCAATCTCACCATGAAAAATTGGATTTTCGGAGGAACGGTTAACCCCTTTTGCGATGATCTCACCTGTTGTCCGTCGAACAATCACCGCACCAAACGGAAAATTGGGTGCCTTCCGTGCCATTTCAATAGCCTGCTGCATATAATACTCATCTGCTTGCTTATTGCTAATCATATTCATCCATTCCTGTTCATAGTCAGCCTGTAAATTTTTTACTTGTTTTCTAACATTAAAATAACTGCTGGTCTGGTGGGGTTTTTGGTTATAAAACCTTGAGACAGCATTGGTTTACTGCTGATGTATGTTTAACTTTACTCTGGCCCCGGTTATTTTTATGTCTAGTTTATCCTTAGAAATAACCTCAAATCAACATTAAATCGTTAAAATGGTCTCTTAACCTGTCTATCATGCTTAACACCTTTTTTACCGGTACTTTATGCCCGTTATCGCCATCATGAGTAGGTAACACGATAATTTCGCGCACGGTATATCCGTTTTTATCAGCCATCTTTTTATAGGGTTCTATCTCCGACGCTGATACGTTAGTGTTATCAATGATAACCATCTCAACCTCGGCTTTGCATGCACCCATTGCTTTTTCTCTACAACATGTATGTGCGTCCTTTATGAACTCTGAGTTGTAAATATACTCGCCATCAACCATAAAAAAATCATCTGCTGAGCATATCACTGATTTTTTCACACCTTTGACCAAAAGCTTAGCCAGACTTGATTTTCCAGAATTAGGAATACCAATAAGTACTATCATTTCTTTCATAATCTACCTTGTGTACTCGCAAATATTTGGGCTCAGAGTAACATTTTTTTACTATTAATCCTTCCATAGGTTCAGACACATTAAATTCACTATTAAGCAGTTGCTAGAGCCCGTTTTATACTGCCAATACTTTTTGAACTATTGTTGATGAGATACCCATGTTACTCTGACCCCGATTATTTTTTATACCGGCCATAACCCCCATTTACGGGCAACATATTCGAACAAGTAACCCTATACAGTCAAGTTTTTCCACAGTCAAAATTAGCACCGTTAAAACCACAAATGCTGTGTCTCGAATAAGTATTTTATCTATGATGGTTAAATTGACACCAAGTAATGAAAATAACTGGAGAAAAACCACCTTATTAGGGGATAGTCAAAAACAATAAGGAGTATAGAATTACATTAACAGCGAGAAAAAACACATAGAAACAGTGGATAATGAAACAGCATATCAGCCTGCCTTCTAACACCCATTTTGACTATAACTCTTCATGAAATTCTAACGTCTATGTGTGAGATTGGTAAATAACTGAATAAGTCTATATTGACCAGCACCCCTCCTACACGGCCAGCTTAAAACAGCTGGTTTTTTTGTCAGGTCATTATCATGTTTTTGAGAATCCTACTTTTAACCATAGTTAGTCTTTCTGTTCATGCGGGTGAGCTTGATGATGGAAACCCCTATAAAGAGGCTGAGCCTGTTAATTTCTGTCTGAACCCACAAGATGCTATTGATAATGAAACCTTAGCTAGCAAGCACCCGGAAGACCAACAATTGATTAAGCTGGTCGCTCTACGGGCTGGATTATGCGAGTTAATAAGCAAGGGAATAGTCGAGCTAGAGTTTGCCATTGATTTATTCAACTTTGAGCATAAGCAAAATATTATGAAACGAATGCAAGAACAAAGGGAGTCTACACCAGCGATAGGCGTTTAAAATTATTCACATTGTTTTAGTTGGATTTTTTTGATACTAAAATCATACCCTTGCTATCTATATAAGGATTAAATAACAATGAAGATACGACAAAAGATATGTTTTGTTCTTTTACTAGCAACATTCTCAAGTGTTTTTGCTGGGAATTGTTTTGTTAAACCCTATAATGATGTTAATGATTGTAGGATACAAGCAGAACAAGGGTTGTACCCTGTCAATGCCCTGTGGGCCAATTAGAGGACATTAGGGTCAGGCTTTTCCGCAACACATTTATCCATCGCAGGAAAATGAAAGGATATACCTTACTGGAATATAAAACTCTTCTTAATTGAGTTCATTACGCAACCAATGTTCAAGAACAGCACAGATATAAGCTGTTTCATTATCAAATAATTGTTTTCCTTGGGGAATTTTATGCCATTTCTCCAAACAAGCACGGCAGCAGCAGGCGGTTGCATGTTGGGCTATAAATACAGGATGACCTTTAAAAGGGGTTTGTTTGCCATCATTAGTCGGGAATGCAGGTGCTAACCGTTTACTTATAAAATCGTCAGCATGAATGAGAATGGTATTTAATCCTTTGCTGTATACGTAATCTCTATCCTTATTTTGCAGGTGAAATTTTTGCCGAAATGCTGATTTTTCCAATGCTATAAATAATTCATCTAAATCTCTCATATGTTTTATAAAAAACTTATCCTTTATTACAGCCGTGATGGATCAACCAGGACTGTTTAGGCCTTTCATATTTTAAATAGTCGGCAATAGGAATAGTCTCACCAGTCACATGCTCAATTTCGTCCACCGATACCAAATAATCATCCAACCGTTGACGAGGTGCAGTACTGGAATTTGGTACTATCCATGCGATTACCCGGTCATTTCTGATAATCACCTTCCAGAAAGCATCGGGTGTAGCCACACCATGTGAGCCTATATAGAAATCATCCTCTGTATTATTACCCCAGATAACCCCACCGATAACTAACAGCTCATCAATATCACGATAGCATTCTGTGATTTCTTCAGTCCGTAACCAGGCACTCCGGTTCATATTAGCGGCTTGAGGCAATATGTTGGTCATGTAGTTGGACTGCTTGATGGCGAGCTTTGAGTAGTCCAGATGATTATCGGGGACTAAATGGCCTCGGTCATAGCGCTGACCTTTATTCTTATAAGATTGGGTGGAGATTTGCTGATAGCGTTCAGGCAATACAGGATCGTAATAAAAGCGCTGATGTCGTTGGAAGCTACCTGAATCCTGCTGGGCCTTGTACTGGAACTTAACCGCACCACGCCTCTCGCCATCCACCCACAAAGTGAAGCCTGCATAATCCAGCCGTTGAATTTTTGCAGCATTAATTGAAAAGCTGATCAGAATTAGAAGTATGAACTTTAAAAACATGGGTAACGATTGATGAAACTGTAAACAAGCTTTTGGTTATGCTAACTGATGCCGAAATGCAAAAGATAAAATTAATCATAATCAAATTCTACATGGAAAGACAGACCTTGATCCTGAGCTGTCAGTCGATGAATGACTTTTCACATGAAATAACGCCGGCCAATTGATTACATCAATCACCCTGATAAAACTTTAACGGTATGCGGAGCTAGTAAACATTGTAAATGATTGCTCATCCTTAAGATGCGATGTAAATCGCAATCGTACGGTTTCAGTGATACGTTTAAATCCGCCAAAAAAAGGCAATAAATAATCGGGATCAGAGTCACATTTATTGACTATCCAGACCTTTAGGAATCATAACAAAGGCAAGATTAGCCCCGGTCGACGTGCCTCAGCTTATCATACAAGGAGGAAAAAACCGACAGCTCTGTTTTGCCGGTGAAGAAGATATGAAAACTTATCTCAACTGACTCAAGCCCTTGGCTAAGCAGTATCCGCTTAAAGTGCATGCAGGGTACTGCTAACTAACCCTGTGCATCTACTTTTCACAGCCTTGGAAACACTAGCTTATTAGCCGTAGGTGCAGTCAGCCAGATGCCAGTGTGTTCTTTATTATAGCCATTACTACTCGCCTAACAGTACGCTGTGAGAAGATCGGTTTAAGTCTTGTTTAATAATAGTAACGGGAATGCATATGATATCTGTAGTGCGAGTGGTGTAAATAAAAAGGGGGCCAGTGATAATATCTCTCGTTACGGCGCTGTTTAGGCCAGATATGGATGTGGTCAATTGTTAACAAGGGGATGGTTAATGTTTTGTTGTCAATTTGCTGTGTTATCTGTTGAGATAATACGCCTGTTACTGTGACCACAGTACCTTCTTTATAAATGGCCGGATCTAGAAACTGGGAACTGCTAATGGCAAAGCGGCCAACAGGTTTGGTATTGATCAGAGGCTTGTCGTGGTGACTAAGTGGGTAAAATAATAGTTGAGCCTGACTGGCTTTTTTTTCATTAGTGACATGAATTATGGTCCCTCCCCATCGATATAAGAGACCTTGATAGTCAGAAAAATGACTCTGTATTGGATTGAGATGAACATAAGAATAGGCTTTATTCTGCATGGCGGACGGTAAATGCGAACAACTGCTTAACAGACATAACGACAATATCAGAAAGTATCTCATTTTTCTACTCCAGTCGTGTTTTGGAGACAGTAGAGCCCTGATAAGTTCAAAAACCCTTTACACTGTATGTTTACTTTCTTATTTTATCTTTATTGTTTCTAACTTTTACCTAGTTACTTCCCGATACAGAAGGATCCGAAAATTTTACCTAATAAATCATCTGAACTAAACGTACCGGTAATTTCTGCCAGGCTGTTTTGGGCTTGCCTTAAATCTTCTGCGACCAATTCACCCGACTGGTTTTTTAATTGCTGTTTTGCACAAGCTATATATTGTTGACTTTCACTCAACGCTTCTATATGTCTTCGTCTCGCAATGAATACATCATCTGCCTCACTCTTAAAGCCCACACTTTTCTTCAAGTGTTCTGTTAACAACTCAATGCCGATCTGTTGTTTGATCGAAAGATATATTTCACTGTGATGCTCCGATTCTATTATTTGAGCTTGCATGCCAGATATGTCTATCTTGTTATAAACTTTGGTGATATCCAGACCTGCTGGCAAAGTATTGAGAAGAGAGTCTGTTTCTGTCTCTGGATCTGTACTATCTATTATCAATAGAATTTTATCTGCTTGCCTAATTTCTTCATGTGCCCGGCGTATGCCTTCTTGTTCTACTATATTGTCACTTTCTCTCAAACCCGCTGTATCAATAATATGCAGTGGCATACCATCAATCTGTATTCTTTCTCTGAGGATGTCTCGTGTAGTTCCTGCAACTTCAGTCACAATAGCTGCTTCATGTCCGGTAAGCGCGTTGAGTAAACTCGATTTTCCTGCATTTGGTTTACCCGCTAAAACAATAGTCATACCATCTCGCAATAACCGTCCTTGTTGTGCCGTATTTTGTATCTTCTGAATTTTTTTTGAAATCTCATTGATTTTATTTTCAACTATTCCATCTGTTAAAAAATCAATTTCTTCATCAACAAAATCTATAGCCGCCTCGACATACATTCTCAGCTCAGTCAATTGATCGACTAATGCATTAATCTGTTTTGAGAACACACCTTGCATTGATTTTTGTGATGAACGCACAGATTGCTCTGTACTGCTTTCAATTAAATCTGCAACTGCTTCTGCTTGCGCTAAATCCAGTTTATTATTGAGAAAGGCTCTTTCGGTGAATTCACCCGGTTTTGCCATGCGAGCACCCAGACTTAGTACTCTTCTTAACAGCATGTCTAAAACAACGGTTCCGCCATGACCTTGCAGTTCAATGGTATCCTCGCCAGTATAGGAAGATGGATTCGGAAAATAGAGCAGAATGCCTGAGTCGATAACAGAACCGTCTTTATCGTTAAACGCGGTAAATAAAGCCTGTCGGGGAAGAAAGGATTTTGTCGTCAGATGTCCAGCAATTTGAGTAGCTAAAACGCCTGAAATTCTGATAATACCCACACCACCATTACCTGAGGGAGTGGCAATAGCAGCGATGGTATCTAAAATATTTTGAGGCACAAGAAAATAAAAATATGTTCTCTCAGACTTTCTAATCTAATGCTTAGAAAATCCGAGAGTAAAAAAACTTATTAATTGCTTTCAGCATCAATTTGACGGGTGATGTACCACTGCTGAAGAAATGATAAGGTGTTATTACAGACCCAATAAAATACCAGACCTGCTGGAAAAAACAAAAAGAAGACAGTAAAAATGATAGGAAACATTTTCATGACTTTGGCTTGTAAAGGATCAATCGGTGCAGGGTTTAAGCTTTGCTGAAGCTTCATGGTGATACCCATAATCACCGGTAAGACAAAGAATGGATCTTGCGCTGATAAATCCTGTATCCATAAAGTTAATCCTGCCTGACGTAATTCAACCGTTTCAATCAATACCCAGTACAGCGATATAAATACAGGAATCTGCACCAAAATAGGCAAACAACCCCCCATAGGATTGACTTTTTCCTTTTTATACATGGCCATCATTTCAGTATTGAAACGTTGTCTATCATCTTCAAACTTTTCTTTCAATTCTTTAAGACGTGGCTGAATTTTACGCATCTTAGCCATAGAACGAAAACTGGCCTGAGATAATTTGAAAAACAATAATTTAATGCTCAGAGTCACGCCTAAAATAGATAAGCCCCAATTGCCGACATAACCATATATTTGATTCAACAACCAATAAATAGGTTTACCAATAATAGTCAACCAACCGTAATCAACGGTTAATTCTAATCCAGTGGCGATCTCTTCCATCATCGGCTGAATTTTTGGGCCGGCAAACAAATGAGAAGTAAAAATAGCCTCTGTTTGAGGAGCCACTTCAAAAGCCGGTGAATACGATCCAATCACATAACGAGAATCTTTTAATTTTTTGGTATAAAAATGATTTTCCTGATCAGCTGGTGGCACCCATGCAGAAGCAAAATAGTGCTGAATCATGGCACTCCAGCCACCTAAAGTTGAAACACTGAGATTTTCATCTTCCATGTCGTCATAATCAACTTTTTGATACATGTCTTCAGCCGTGTATACCACACCACCGGCATAGGTTCTAATAAAAGTATTCCCTTTATCATCAACAAAAGGCACGCGTAATAATTGTGCATATTGTCTTCCAGACCACGCTTTTGATGTATTATTTTTTACTTTTTGATCGACACTTATATCATAGCGACCGCGTTTAAAAATAAACGTTTTAGTAACTACCAAGCCTTTCTCATTAGTCCAGGTTAAAGGCACAGATAGCGTATCTTCCCCTATCGCCATTTGATACTGATCTTTATCGCTGTGATACGAAGCATGATGATCAGGTGCAGTAGAGGAACCGGTATTAGCAATCAAACCGCTTTGTGCTAAAAATAATTTTTCTAGATTAGCATTGAATAATCGAATGGGGCTTTCATCTTTTTCTTCAGGGTCCAAGCCAACCATTGAACGCAAATCATTGACCACCGTGTTTACTTTTTCACGGGGATGCTGCAATAAATCAAGGTTACGTACCGTACCGCCCCGAGTATCAATTTCAAGAGAAAATACATCCGTAGTTACTGTAATAATCTTATCAGATGGAGCCTCAAGCAACGGTACTGCTTCAAAACTTTGTCCAGAGGAATCCGTTTGAACACTGCCAGTTATTGGTAAATCGGCCGAAGAATCAATATCAGGTCGTTCTGATACCGTAGTAACAGGCTTGGGACCATAATCTATTTGCCAAGCTTCCCATACTAAATAAGAAGTCATCATTAAGGCAAGGACTAGTAGAACTCTCATGTTTTCCATTTTTTATTTACCAATTTTTCTGGAACAGGGTCAAGTCCCCCCTCATGGAAAGGGTGACATTTTAATAATCTTCTGAGTGTAAGGTATAAACCTTTGAGTGCGCCATGAAGCTGAATGGCCTCTTGACTATAACTTGAACAACTTGGATAAAAACGACATCTATTCCCAAGTAAAGGACTTATAAAATATTGATAAAACCTGATAAGTTTTATGAGCAGGTATTGCATTTATTTGCCAGTTTAAGCCAATGCTTATCTAATGACTTTTTTAATACAGCAGATGATGCTTTCGCAGCATCTCTTCTAGCCAAAACAACAATATCAATATTAATAAGCTGATGTTGTTGTTGTCTGAAGTTTTCCCTAACAGCCCTTTTAATCAAATTCCTTGTAACTGCTTTTCTGATATTCTTTTTTGCAATTGCAAGCCCTAATCTTGGGTAATCGTACTCATTTTTTATCGCCAATAATGTAAAAAGACTATCTGTCGATTTTACTGGGTTTTTAAACACCCTTTTATATTCAGCTGGTTTTCCTAATCTTAATTGTGTAGGAAAACTAAAACTTTTAGTTACCAATTACACTGTTAACGCTGCACGACCTTTTGCTCTACGAGCATTGATCACATTGCGACCTCCCTTGGTTGCCATTCTTGCACGAAAACCGTGAGTTCTTGCACGCTTAATTTTACTGGGTTGATAAGTTCTTTTCATTGACCAAAGTCCTAAAAAATTGTTTAAACAAAAAACGGATAAAAAAGACGACGGATGATAAAATAAATTTATACAATCTGTCAATTATATTTAACCAAAGTTAACCAGTCATTGTACCATAAAAAACCAATACAGATTGTTATTTAACTTAAAAATATACTTTGCACTGTGACACATGTGAGTTTTATAGTGTGTGTTGATTTACCGACTATTTAAAGTAAGAAGTAAAGGTAAGTTTTACCTTACAGAAATGCATATATAACTTTCAAGTGCTCAAGAGTGAGCACTACTCTAAGTGCCCGGATAGAGTTAGCCGTAAATAAAAATTAATAGTGATTTATTTCAATACTTTACAGTAAAATACAGCGCGATAAGATCAGTTTTATACGTCGCCATTCTTGAGCACCAAGAGTCTTTAACTGAGCGAAATATAATTTACTCTCAATCCCCACCACCTTATTAATGTCAATAATATGAGCTCTATTTGGAATAACTGTTTATCCAAACTTGAAAATGAAATACCTTCCAGTGATTATAGTACCTGGATAAGGCCATTACAGGCGATTGAATCAAATAATAAGCTTAAATTATTAGCACCTAACCGTTTTATTATTGATCATATAAAACAACACTTTATTACAAAAATTGAAGATGTTGTTTATGAATTTTCTAATGGTTCTTTGATCATACAATTCGAAATTGGCTCTAAAAAACCAACTGCACAGGTACCCGCAGGTTTACCCCGCAGACCCCCCCCCCAACAAAACAAGAAAAAATCCAGTTTTTTGAATAAAGCATTTTCTTTTGACAGTTTTGTAGAAGGGAAATCGAATCAATTAGCCAAAGCAGCTTCCATTCAAGTCTCTGAAAACATTGGTAAATCCTATAACCCTTTATTTATTTATGGAAGTTCTGGTTTAGGTAAAACACATCTGATGCATGCCATAGGTAATGCCGTCATTAATAAAAACCCTATGGCCAATGTAGTCTACCTGCATTCAGAAAAATTTGTACAAGATATGGTACAGGCATTTCAACACAACACCATTGATGCGTTTAAAAAATATTATCGCAGCATTGATATTTTACTGGTTGATGATATTCAATTTTTAGCCGGTAAAGAACGTTCTCAAGAAGAGTTTTTCCATACTTTTAACAACCTTTTAGACAAAAAACACCAGGTTGTATTAACTTGCGATAAATACCCCAAAGAAATAGAAGGTCTGGAAGATCGTTTAAAATCCAGATTTGGCTGGGGATTACCAGTGGCTATTGAACCGCCTGATTTAGAAACCAGAGCAGCCATTCTAATAAAAAAAGCGAGTCAGGTTAATGTCGACCTACCTCATGAAGTTGCTTTTTTTATTGGTAAACGAATTCCCTCCAATGTCAGAGATCTAGAAGGTGCGTTAAGACGTGTTATTGCTAACGCTCAATTTACAGGACAGGATATTACCGTTGATTTTACAAAAGAAGCCTTGCATGACTTAATTTCATTACAAGATAAACTGGTAAATATCGACAACATTCAAAAAACAGTAGCGGAATATTTCAAAATTCGTATTGCGGATTTATCATCAAAAAGCCGTAGACAATCTATCACTCGCCCCCGACAAATCGCCATGTGCTTAGCACGAGAGTTGACTTCACATAGTTACCCGGAAATTGGTGGTTCTTTTGGTGGAAGAGATCACACTACCGTTATTAATGCTTGCAAGCGCATCAAAGCATTAAAAGAATCTGATATAAAAGTGTCAGAAGACTATCAAAACCTTTTAAGATCCTTATCCCATTAATACAATTTATGTGTATAAACTGTGATTTAACCACGTGTAATATTGTTGATTGGCTGTGTTATTTTTTTCAAGGTTTAATTTTCAACAGCTTTTGCACAGTAAAAAAGGTTTTTATCCACATTTTTAAAAACCGATAACTACTTAATTATTCGATAAAAAAATGGGTTATCCACAGTTTTTTTTATCCTAATAATAGTAATAGTTTTTTATATATATAAATAATATTTATTATTATTACAGCGTATTTTTGATGGAAAGATCAAAATACGCTACCTATGCTCTCCAATGTATTGATGTCCATCAAAGAATAGCTACTGATTTGGATCATTCAATGCATAACTGGTTTTTGATAGAGCAGTAACAGCTAGAAAAACGCTTGCTACTGTCAGCTGCTTTGCTCATGAAGCAACAATAAAACTTGAACCTTAAAATGTAAGGTCAAAATTATGTCTGACTAAAGCCGATTTACTTTATCTATTTTGGCTATAGAAAGTTATCCTGTGTTTTTTTGAATTTGAATGGGAACAGCAAGACCTTGATTAATGCCTGACAATTAAATATGCATGAATAAAAATTTTATTTTAAAGAGGCGTCACAATGTTCGTTATTAATTTATAGGTGGTTTAGCTATTTCAAATAGCACATTTATGGGATGGGAGTCGCTAAAATATTTTTGTAAACAGTATCGCGATTACATTGACAATGGTTCTGCATTTTTCATCAGGGTAAAATATCTTAGAACTTAGAACTTAGAACTTAGAACTTAGAACTTAGAACTTAGAACTTAGAACTTAGAACTTAGAACTTAGAACTTAGAACTTAGAACTTAGAACTTAGAACTTAGAACTTGCAGGATTCTTTGCTGAAAGACATCACACTGTTTTTTTTATGCTTGACAACAAATTGATAAAGCCATTAAAAATACTGGATAGCAAGGTCTCAGCAGAAGCTCTTAACCTTTTTAAAAAGCGTATCGCATTATTACATTATGTGTATAAACTGTGATTTAGCCGCGTGTAATATTGTTGATGAACTGTGTAGTTTTTTTTAACGCTTACTTTTACACAACTTTCACACAGTAAAAAAGATTTTTATCCACATGTTTAAAAATATATAATCACTTGATAATTCAATGAAAAAATGAGTTATCAACACATTTTTTCATCCTAATAACAGTAATAATTTTAAATATATATCTATGAAATTTATTATTAATAGAGAGCTTTTACTTGTTCCCTTACAGAAAATAGTCGGTGTTATTGAAAAAAGACAAACAATGCCTATTCTCTCCAATGTACTGATGTCTATTAAAGAAGATGTCTTAGTTTTAACGGGGACTGATCTGGAAATTCAATTAATGGCTACTCTCCATCTGAATTCTAGTGAAGCCGGTGACATTACTGTACCCGCTAGGAAGTTTCTTGATATTGTCAGGTTGTTACCCCATGAAGCAACGATAAAATTTGAACTCAAAGAAGATAAGGTCAAGATCATTTCCGGCCGAAGCCGGTTTTCTTTATCTACCCTGGCAGCAGAAAATTACCCTGAATTTTCTGAATCTGAACTGGAACATCAATTCTTGATCAATGCCGGTCGATTAAAATATGCATTGGATAAAACTGTTTTTTGTATGGGGAACCAGGATGTTCGCTATTACCTAAATGGATTGTTATTACATATTTCCAATAGCACATTAAAGTTAGTCGCTTCAGATGGCCATCGCTTATCTTTTTATGAAGATAGTATCGGTGTTGCAACAGGCTATGAATCACGTATAATTTTACCTAGAAAAGGCGTTTTAGAGCTGAGCCGTTTATTGGATGATGATGAAATAGAATTAAATATTCAATTTTCCAGTAGCAATATCAGAATATACTTTAAGGATCTGGTTTTTTCTGCCAAATTAGTTGATGCCAAATATCCCGATTTTAGTAAAGTTTTTGAACAAACTTTTTTAAACTCAATACATATACAGAAACATATTCTCAAAGAAGCATTAACCCGGGTAGCTATTTTGGCAAATGAAAAATTCAAAGGTGTTAGCTGCCATATTTCTCAAGACCTATTAAAATTAAGTTCGCATAACCCGGCGCATGATGAAGCAGAAGAAGAGTTGATTATTCAGTATAACGACGAACCTTTGTCCATTGCCTTTAACTCGCAGTATTTATTAGACGCTGTTAGTAATCTGGATTCAGAGTTAGCTGTGTTGACCATAGCGAGTAATGGCAGTAGTTGTTTTATAGATGAACCTGAACCCAAGCCTTATAAATTTATAGTCATGCCCATGCGATTGTAATCCGTTTTAAACTTTCTAAGTCACGATGAGTTTAAGCAAACTGGATATCTATTCCTTTCGTAACATCAAGCAGGCCTCTATTGAACCTTCACCGGCTATTAATTTAATTACCGGTGATAATGGCAGTGGTAAAAGCTCACTTCTGGAAGCTATTTTTGTTTTAGGGAGAGCACGTTCTTTTAGAGCAACGCATATTAAACAGCTTATTCAGTTTGATAAAGAGCAATTCATTGTTTCTGGAAAAATTATTCAGAACCGTAATCATGCTTCTCACTTGGGGATAAAACTACACGGGACAAAGTGTGATATCCGTATCAATCAAAGCAATAGCCATAAAGCAGATTTAGCTTACGCACTTCCTGTTTTACTTATCCATCCTAAAAGTTACAAGTTAATAGATGCCGGACCTCAATTAAGACGCGAGTTTTTAGATTGGGGGGTATTCAATACAGATGAACATTTTTTAAGTTGTTGGCGCAAGTTTAAAAAAGTTTTACAACACAGAAATTCTTTATTAAAGAACAGGCAAGTTAATCAACTTCATGTTTGGGATACCGAATTAATAGAGTACGGTACAATAGTCTCTGATTATAGAAAAGCTTATCTTAATCAACTTCAACCGCTGTTTTTAGAGCTAAGTATTTTTTTTCTTGATTTGCATAATGTGGAAATTAAATACATACCGGGCTGGAATGATTCAGACAGTTTTGATCAAGCTATTAAGAATGACCTGCAAAGAGATCTTAAATATGGTTTTACGCACAGTGGGCCGCATAGAGGTGATTTTTGTTTATGGGTGGAAGGACGTTTAGCTAAGGACTTTGTCTCGCGAGGACAACTGAAACTGTTAATGATTTCTTTAATGTTGGCTCAGGTTAAATTAATCAATGCTGATCAGGGATGTTCGGTTTGTTTACTCATTGATGATTTAACAGCTGAACTTGACCGCCCTAATAAGGCTAAGTTACTTAACTATCTATCCCGTCTTAACTGTCAGGTCTTTATGTCGACTACGGAATTGTGTAATTTCGGTGATTTAAGTTTGTTGGATAATTATAAAGTGTTCCACGTGGAACATGGACAAATTGGTTTGGTTGAATAGATTTTTTTATATACAAAATTTTAATATGTTCCACGTGGAACACAGAAGGTAAAAACATGAGCGACAATTACGATAGTTCAAATATACAAGTACTAAAAGGGCTGGATGCGGTCAGAAAAAGACCGGGTATGTATATAGGTGATACAGATGATGGATCAGGTTTACATCACATGGTATTTGAAGTAGTTGATAATTCAATAGATGAAGCGTTAGCAGGTTTTTGTCAAGGTGTTGATGTAATCATTCATGAAAATGGCTCAGTCACAGTATGTGATGATGGTCGGGGTATTCCCGTAGATATACACCCGGAAGAAAACAGATCAGCCGCTGAAGTTATCATGACTATATTACATGCAGGAGGTAAGTTTGATGATAATGCCTATAAAGTGTCTGGTGGATTACATGGTGTAGGTGTATCTGTGGTGAATGCGCTTTCTGAAGAACTGACTTTAGAAATACGTAAAAATGGAAAATTGCATAAGCAAAAATATAAAAAGGGGGAGCCTGTCGCACCTCTAGAGGCTGTTTCAGATGCAGAAGAAACAGGGACATCTATTAATTTTTTACCCAGTAAAGAAACCTTTTCGGATGTCGAGTTTCATTATGATATTTTAGCGAAACGATTAAGAGAGCTTTCTTTTCTTAATTCGGGGGTCAGGATTTCTATAAAAGATGAGCGTTCTGGTAAAGCAGATGTATTTGAATTTACAGGGGGGATCAGTGCCTTTGTTCAGCACCTTAATAAAAATAAAACCCCTTTGTTTGACGACGTGTTTCATTTTACTGCGGAAAAAGAAGGTGTTGTTGTTGAAGTCGCTATGCAATGGAATGATTCTTACCAAGAGAATATATTTTGTTATACCAATAATATTCCACAGCGTGATGGAGGGAGTCATTTAGCAGGATTTAGAGGGGCATTAACCCGTACGATTAATCAATATATTGAATCGAATGGTATGGCTAGAAAAGAAAAGGTTTCGACCACTGGCGATGATTCCAGAGAAGGTTTAACCGCTGTATTGTCAGTAAAAGTACCTGACCCTAAATTCTCATCTCAAACTAAAGATAAACTGGTGTCATCGGAAGTGAAGCCATTGGTTGAATCTACTATGAATGAGAAGCTGCAAGAGTTCTTATTGGAACAACCTCAAATTGCCAAAACCATTGTTAGCAAGATTATAGATGCGGCAAGGGCAAGAGATGCAGCACGTAAAGCCAGAGAATTGACACGCCGTAAATCAACGTTAGATATAGCCGGCTTGCCAGGAAAGTTAGCGGATTGCCAAGAGAAAGATCCGGCTTTATCAGAATTGTTTATAGTGGAAGGGGACTCAGCGGGGGGGTCGGCCAAACAAGGTAGAGACAGACGCACGCAAGCCATATTACCGTTGAAAGGAAAAATTCTGAATGTAGAAAAAGCCCGTTTCGATAAAATGATTTCTTCAGATGAAGTCGGTAACCTGATTACTGCATTGGGTTGTGGTATCGGTAAGGAAGAATATAACATTGAGAAATTACGTTACCACCGTATTATCATTATGACTGATGCGGATGTTGATGGCTCACATATACGCACCTTATTACTTACTTTCTTTTATAGACAAATGCCAGAGTTAATAGAAAAAGGATATGTGTATATTGCTCAGCCTCCCCTATATAAAATAAAAAAAGGTAAACAAGAGCACTACGTTAAAGATGATACGGCTTTAAATGAATACCTGATACAGCTTGCACTCGATAAAGCACAGTTACAGACTAATGTATCAACGCCAGTGATACAAGGTCAGGGTCTGGAAAAATTGTCTAAAGAATATGCAGAAGTCATGGCAGTGATTAGTCGTTTAAGAAGACGGTATGATGATGTGTTTTTAGAAGAAATGACTTATTCCCGGCCTTTAACTGAAGAGCTAAAACAAAGTCAGGAAAAGCTGGAAGACTGGTTTAATCAGTTAGAACAACGTTTAAACCAGAATGAGGTAAAAGCCATTTATGACATTAAATTAAATTATAACAGCCATGATGATTTTGATGTAGTGACCGATAAAAGACACAATGGTATTACGAAAACTTTCGTATTGCATTGTACTTTTTTCTTAGGCAAGGATTATCTGAAGATAGCAAAATATACAGAAGATACTGTGGAGCTTTTTAGTGATGAATCGGTCATGCGTATTGGTGATAAGCAACAACCTGTGAGTAATTTTAAGCAAGCCTTTGAATGGATGATGAGAGAAGTTAAAAAAGGACAACATATTCAGCGTTATAAAGGTTTAGGGGAAATGAATCCCGAGCAATTATGGGAAACCACACTGGATGCCAATAGCAGAAGAATGTTACAAGTCAGAATAGAAGATGTGGTTGCAGCGGATGAGATTTTTACGACTTTGATGGGGGATATAGTAGAACCACGTCGAGACTTTATTGTTAAACATGCATTAGATGTAACCAACCTGGATGTTTAATAAGATTATAAGTGCATGAAACAATACTTAGATTTACTTCAAAAAATTCTGGTTGAAGGTGTGCAAAAAGGCGATAGAACCGGAAGTGGTACCCTGTCTATTTTTGCTCACCAAATGCGTTTTGATTTACAACAAGGTTTTCCTTTGGTTACCACCAAAAAGGTGCATTTAAAATCAATTATTCATGAGCTGTTATGGTTTTTAAAGGGGGATACCAATATTGCCTATTTAAAACAAAACGGGGTGAAAATTTGGGATGAATGGGCGGATGAGAATGGAGAACTGGGTCCGGTCTATGGCCATCAATGGCGATCCTGGCCGACCGCTGATGGTCAAAATATAGATCAAATAGCGAAGATCATTGAACAACTGAAGAAAACACCGAACAGTCGACGAATTATTGTATCGGCATGGAATGTGGCTGATTTACCGGATGAGTCCAGCAGTCCACAACAGAATGTAAAACAAGGGAAAATGGCCTTGCCTGCCTGTCATGCCTTTTTTCAGTTCTATGTAGCTAATAGAAAGCTCTCCTGCCAGCTCTATCAGCGCAGCTGTGACACGTTTTTAGGATTGCCATTCAATATAGCCAGTTATGCCTTATTGACGCATATGGTGGCTCAGCAGTGCGATTTGGCGGTGGGGGATTTTATTTGGACTGGCGGAGATGTACATTTATATCTTAATCATCAGGAGCAGGCCCGATTACAATTGTCACGTCAGCCTTTTGCTTTACCTTCGCTCACTATAAACAGAAAAGCGGCGTCTATTTTTGATTACCGTTTTGAAGATTTTGAGGTTGAAGCTTATCAACCACATGATGCTATTAAGGCAGATATTTCTATTTAGTTGCCGGTTCAAAGGAAGAGCTAATGAGACAGATTGGAAAAACAATTCAAATTTATCTGCCTGATGGAAACCCAAGAAGTTTAAAGATTGCTGAAACTACAATCAAAGCAAACCGGTACTCATTAGAAAATAGTAATTCGCCAAGTAAGTCCCATGTGTCAGAGTCGGTAGAAGCTGATTTATATGATCATTTTAAAACAAGACAGGTTTTGGTTTCAACATTAGGCTATCTTATTTTTGATGAGTTTTTTAAACTAAAAAACAAATAAGTGATTGTTTTAAAAGGTAAAGATTCATATTCTGAAGGAGAGTATACAGAAGAAGCCGTCATTATTTTTGCAGATGTTAAATGCAATTTAACAGCAGTTTAAAACTGCTGGAAGCTGGATCACTGGAATGCGAAAGGAGTTAAAACAAAGTGGTGTTCTTATAGAAAAAGGTGGTGTTCTGGTTTTTACTAAAGACTATTTTCTTTCTTCACCTAGTGCTTCTGATGCTGTTGTTTTAGCCCGCAGGGCGAACGGTTGGATAGACTGGAAATTTAAAGATGGCAAAACACTTGATCAAGTGTTTTGCCAAAATAACTAAAAATAAATATGGTTATTTATGTTTTAAGTAACTGATATTTATATTATTTTATGCTTTTGGCAATGTTACCCCTTCTTGTCCCTGATATTTCCCTGCCCTGTCTTTATAAGAAGTTTCACAGATTTCATCAGCTCCAAAAAACAACATTTGGGCAACCCCTTCATTAGCATAAATTTTAGCAGGTAGCGGTGTGGTGTTAGAAAATTCCAGGGTGACATGGCCTTCCCATTCAGGTTCCAGAGGTGTCACATTAACAATAATGCCACAGCGGGCATATGTTGATTTACCTAAACAAATAGTCAACACATCGCGAGGAATTCTAAAATATTCTACCGTTCTGGCTAAAGCAAACGAGTTGGGAGGAATAATACAAACGTCAGACTTAATATCGACAAAACTTTGTTCAGAAAAATTCTTGGGATCAACAATAGCTGAATTAATATTAGTGAATATTTTAAATTCATCAGAACAACGAACATCGTAACCATAACTGGATGTGCCGTAAGAAATCACCTTACCCTGACTGGATTCTCTGACTTGACCTGATTCAAACGGCTCTATCATTCCATGTTGCTTAGCAGTACGGCGTATCCATTGATCTGATTTTATACTCATAGTGATTCCCAAAAAATTAGCGGCTTAAGATACCATATCTAACCGCTAATAGACTATAGCTTGGAAAAATTTAAGAATTTTGTATCACAATATTAGGGAACTTATGACTGTGATCTTTTGTTTTTAAAGCTAATTTCGCTGCTATTTTGCGGGCAATCGTTTTGTATATTTCAGTCGGTCTGCTATCAGGTTCAGCAACTACTGTGGGTGTGCCTGAGTCAGAAAATTGTCGGATTTTAATATCCAGTGGTAATGCCCCCAGCAAATCAATATTATTTTTTACCGCCATGGTTTTGCCGCCACCTTGTCCAAAAATAGCTTCTTCATGACCACATTGACTACAGATATGCATGCTCATATTTTCAATAACCCCTAAAACAGGCACATTTACTTTATCAAACATACCTAATCCGCGTTGAGCATCAATTAAAGCGATATCTTGTGGTGTGGTCACAATAACCGCTGCGGTGACAGGAATCTGTTGTGCAAGGGTTAGTTGAATATCGCCGGTACCCGGTGGTAAATCAACAATCAAATAATCAAGATCATCCCAGTTAGTGTCTTGTAATAATTGCTGTAAGGCATTAGTGACCATAGGACCACGCCAAATCATGGGTTGGTCCGGGTCAATTAAATAACCAATGGAGATGGTTTGAATACCAAATGCAATTTTGGGGTTCATTCGTTTGCCATCAACGCTGGACGGAGGTCCCGATAAACCCAGCATAGTAGGGATACTGGGGCCATAGATATCGGCATCAAGTATACCGACTTTGGCACCCTCAGCAGCTAAGGCCAATGCTATATTGACAGATGTGGTAGATTTGCCTACGCCGCCTTTACCGGAAGCTATTGCAATCATGTTTTTAACATTAGGCAGAGGTTGTAAATTTTGTTGTACTGAATGAGAAGAAATATTGGATTTAACCTCGACCATTATTTTGCCAACATTAGCTAATGTCTGTAATTTTTCTTCGATAACTCGTTGTAATTCAGCATGATAACTTTTTGCTGGATACCCCAACTCGACATTTACTTTAACCTCTTCCCCCTCGATAATGATTTTTCTGATGGATTTAGCAGTGACTAAATCAGTCTCTACATGAGGGTCAATAATAGATTTGAGTAAATTTTCTACATCGCTTTTTGTGATTTCCGTCATCTGTAGTTCTCGTATTTAAATAATAACTAAGTAATTATGTTGGGATATGATGGCAGATTCTTAAAAATCAATATATCTGATCAATTGAATCAATTTATTATTTCCCCCGCTCCGGTTTCAATGTCATGTTGCTCTTTGTGCCACTCACCCGTTTGAATCCCATTTGCGCTGAAAGTTTTTTGCCAAAGTTCTTGTTAAGGGAGCATGCGAAGACATATTTCTGATTGATGGTTAAATTAATTAATTCGAGTCTGACCCTTTTGTATATTTTCGTTGATAGGACTCGGCTGAGGCCTATCAACAGGGTTGGCCGCCAGACGAAATGGATGGAAAAGTCCTGATAATGTGTTGCAAAAAACGGGGCTAGACAATATTTATCTTTTGTGGGTGAAGAATTAAGATACAATCATGAACTTTTTTATGCTTATCAGGAATATATGTAGATGATTGAGCTTTATCTGGATACAGCAGATGTGGAAAAAGTGAGGCGTTTTAGTCAATGCCTGCCTTTAAAAGGGGTAACGACTAACCCTTCCATTTTGGCAAAGTCAGGAATAGGCCTTAATCAATTATTAGCTGAATTGTCGGAAGTCATGGGCGATAAGGCTAAATTTCATGCTCAGCTAGTCAGCCTTAGTGTTGATGACATGGTGGAAGAAGCCAGACAGCTGCATAGTTTGCCTTATGACCTGGTGGTTAAAGTTCCTGCGACTGAAATAGGTTTGACTGCCATTAAAAGGATTAATGCGTTAGGTATCCCTACATTGGCTACTGCCATATACAGTGCGCATCAAGGTTTTATGGCGGCATTATGCGGAGCGGATTACTTGGCACCTTATGTCAATCGTATTGATGCAATGGGTGTCGATGGCATTGCTGTAGTGGCAGACCTGCAATTACTGCTGGATAAAAACCAGTTAAGCAGCAAAATTTTAGCGGCCAGTTTTAAAAATATATCTCAGGCCATGGCGATTATGAAGCTGGGTGTGGGTGCTATTACATTGCCCATAGAGATTGCTGAACAAATGTTTGTTAATCCTAGTGTCACACTTGCTGTAGATCAATTTACTCAAGATTGGCAGGGTACTTTCAGTGATCAACTATCATTTCAAAGTTGATTTTATTGAGATACCTATACGCACCATTTTATAAACAATGATGTATCTACTCAGTGTATGAACAGATACGGTGAGTGCTTGCAAAATAATGAGGAAACATAAATTTTGAGAAAGAAAATATATCACCAAGTTGATAGAGAACAATTAGCTCTGGATTTAGATAATATTCGTAATGAGGTAATGGCTGATATCGGCAAAGATGACTTTAAGCATTTAAAAAAAATAGAGCGTTGGGGGCGATTATGCACCTTACTGGGATATGGTACAGCCTGGATAATACCTAATCCTGTTTCGGCTTATCTGATCAGTCAAGGTAATGTGACTCGCTGGACCACCATTGCTCATCATATACTTCATCGGGGGTATGACAGAATTGAAGGCTTACCGAAACATTACAGCAGTAAAGGCTTTGCCAAAGGGAAACGACGATATCTAGACTGGTTTGAATGGATGCTCCCTGAAGCCTGGGATAAGGAACATAATGATTTGCATCATTATAATCTGGGCGAGGAAGCAGACCCTGATCAACTTGAATTTAACACAAAAGAATTCCGGGCTATCAATATGCCACTGTGGTTACGATATGTTTCGTTGGGAGTGATGGCCTGTGTCTGGAAATTCTTTTATTATGCGCCTGTGACATTGCGCCATCTGCGGAATAGCAAAGCCAAAAAAGAAGGCAGAAAGATTCCACCTTTATCCAAGCTTGATGAATGGAATCCCTTAAAACCACAAGGTTGGGAGTTGTGGAGTAGGTGTTTAATGCCCTACATTTCCATCCGTTTTGTATTGATTCCTCTTGTGTTTATTCCTGTGGGTATAATCACCGCCTTAGGGGGGGCGATAGCAGCCACGAATGTTTTAATCAACTCTCTGTTAGCTGAGATAATGACCAATATACATACTTTTTTGGTTATTGGTTCTAATCATGTCGGGGAAGATTTATTTATGTTTGAAGATAAATCTTCCAGTAAAGGTGAGTTTTATTTGAGACAGATTCTAGGTTCAACTAACTTTACCACAGGCAGTGATCCTGTTGATTTTGTTCATGGCTGGTTGAATTATCAAATTGAACATCATTTGTGGCCGGATATCCCATTAAGTCGTTACCAAATGGCTCAACCCAAAGTTAAAGCAGTTTGTGAAAAGCATGGTATTCCGTATTGCCAGGAACCTATTATGACGCGGTTATGGAAGACAATGGATGTGATGACCGGGCAAAAGGAGATGTTGAAAGTCTCTATGGCGAGCAGTATAGTGACTGTTCAGGAGACGCCTTAAAGAGTATGTTTTTTAAATGCAGGCGGGGGTTGAGTCACGAGCGAAATTTCGCCTGAAGGACATATTAATAGTGTTGAAGGGGGGGTAGTTCTGGTGAATATTTGTTGCAGTAAAGTCAGAAAATACAGATCAGTCCCACTGAAATAGTTTCCACTGATTGATGTTGATGCCTTGATCCAGATCACTCTGCCTAACATCCAGATTACCGTCTCCATTGGTATCAATTAAATAATAAGCAGGCCCTACAACAGGTACTATTTTTACCATATAGAGCATGCCGTTTTTTCTAAACTCTTGAATAGTTTTTTTACCTTTACGAATAATGGTAATATCAGAGGGGAGGGTTTCTCCACTTTGTACAGGTAAAGGTAATTCCGGTGGCTCTGGGATGGGGGATAAATCCTGAGTTTGCTGTGCCAATGAAAGAGGTGAAATAAGTATCAAGCTAAAAGCTAATAACTGATGCATGACAGAATCCTTGGTGATCGGTTTACTTCCAATCATAATACAGATCGCTTTTATATGCATTAATAATGCGCTTACTGAAAGGTGAATCATATTAAAATATACGGGTCTATAGATAGATATTTTTATCAACTATTTGACTCCTTAAACTAACTGAAGCACGTGCAATGGCTGTTGTAACTGATCGAAGGTTAAAAAAACTTGGTTGATATACACGCTATATCCTGACGAAAGAAGCTGAAGCTCTGGCAAAAGCCAATTTATTAATTAGTAAAATCACTCACTCTTGCTTTGATTAGATATAATGCATTTGTTAAATGGAATGGTGAAGACCCATAGATGTTAATGGGGGAAAAATGGATGGCTTGATTTTGAACTTAGCAGGTTCTACAAAATAATAAAATAAAACAATGTTTGAAATAGAATACGAATTCCGCGAAGAAGATTTAGTGCATTTTAATGAATTGCAACTGAAAAACAATATCGACATACAAAAAAGTATACGTAAAAATCGTTTATTTGTCCCTGGTATTATGTTGATGATAGGTGTTTTTTATTATGTTTATTATGGTGATATGATGACTACAGTTTATATCACTGTATTATCAATTGGTTGGGCTGTTATATCGCCTTACACTATGAAAATGGATATGCGCAGACAATTTCTTGAGAAGTATTCTGAGCAAGATAAAAAAGACATGTTTGGTCGACATACGCTGACTATTGAGCACGATCACCTTGCCGAAAAATCCCCAGGCGGTAAACATAGAACCTTATGGAAAGATATGCTACGGGTGGATTATCTAGAAAATTATGTGCATATTTTTATAGATTTGAACTCTGCTATTGTGATACCTGTTGATACCATAAAAAAAGGCAGTCTGGAACAATTTGCTGATCAGGCTGAAAGCATGATTGATCGTTTAAGTTAAATCCATTAACGTAAGGTGTGTTGATTCTCTAAAACACACCCGCTCTGTGCTGAATAAAATAACGGCAGGCATCTACGCAGTTACTTTTGTTCAGAAAAGGGCCACCAATCCTATCAACAGTAAAAAACCACCATTGTCCTTGTTCATTCACATAATATCTATCTTGTGGTTTGAATAAGGCGTGTTTTTGGGGTTTTAACTTTTTTCTCATCTAATTATTCTAGCCTATCTTTCCATGCTGAATTTTAAAAATATCTCATTGCGTCGGGGTGTTCGTGTACTGTTTAGCAATACTTCATTTACCATACATAAAGGTCAAAAAGCCGGCTTAACTGGGGCTAATGGTACAGGTAAATCCAGTCTGTTTGCCATGTTACTGAATCAATTACAGATTGATGAAGGTGACTTTTCTATGCCGCCGGGCTTAGAAATTGCCCATGTAGCACAAGAAACCCCCGCGGTTACCAGTTCTGCTATTGATTATGTGCTGGATGGGGATAAAGAATTACGGCAAATACAGCAGCATTTGATCCATGCAGAACAACACAATGATGGGCTAAAGCTTGCCGAATTGCATAATACTTTAGAGCATATTGGAGGCTATACTGCCCAGGTACGCGCATCCATATTAATGAATGGTCTGGGGTTTTCTACCGAACAGGAACAAAAAGCAGTCACTACTTTTTCAGGTGGATGGCGAATGCGGCTTAATCTGGCGCAGGCATTAATGTGTCGATCTGACGTTTTATTACTGGATGAGCCAACTAACCATCTGGACTTGGATGCGGTTATCTGGTTGCAGGACTGGTTATGTAGATACTCCGGTACGTTGTTATTAATCTCGCATGACAGAGACTTTTTAGACGCCATTACAGATCATATTATCCATATAGAACAAAATAAAGCTGAAATATACACCGGAAATTATTCAGCTTTTGAGAAAATGCGTGCTGAAAAACTGGCACAACAACAATCGGCATATATAAAACAACAGCGGGAAATCGAACATATACAAAGTTTTATCACTCGTTTTAAAGCCAAAGCAACCAAAGCCAAGCAAGCACAAAGTCGAGTGAAAGCGCTGGAACGAATGGAAGTGATTTCACAAGCACATGTAGACTCCCCTTTTAATTTTTCTTTTCCCGCACCTGAAAAAATGCCCAACCCGTTACTGCAAATTGAAGAGGCAGATATTGGTTATGGTGAGCAGGTCATCCTGAGTCAAGTCAGTTTATCCATTACTCCGGGTGACAGAATAGGTTTATTGGGACCCAATGGTGCAGGGAAATCCAGTTTAATTAAAATATTAGCGAGTCAGATGCAGCCTTTAGCAGGCAATATACAGATAGCTGAAGCGCTGAATATTGGCTATTTTGCACAACATCAACTAGAACAATTGCGCCTGGATGAAAGTCCTTTATGGCATTTACAACAATTAGATAAACAGGCCACAGAAAGAGATTTACGCAATTTTCTGGGGGGATTTGACTTTAGAGGTGATAAAATCTCAGAAAAAGTGAAACCTTTTTCCGGTGGAGAAAAAGCCCGTCTGGTACTGGCATTATTGGTTTATCAAAACCCCAATTTATTATTATTAGATGAACCCACCAACCATTTAGATCTGGAAATGCGTCATGCACTCAGCATGGCTTTACAGGAATATGAAGGTGCACTGGTGGTGGTTTCTCATGATCGCCATTTATTACGCTCAGTGACAGATAGTTTGCTCTTAGTGGCTGATGGTAAAGCACAACCGTTTGATGGTGATCTGGATGATTACCGGGTCTGGATGTCGGAACATAAAAAATCCTTAGGCGAAACAGATATAGACATGGGGAATCCGGATCCGGGCTTATCTCGTAAAGTACAGCGTCAAAATGAAGCAGAACGTCGAAAACGCTTGAAGCCCTTATTGAATAAATTAAAAAAAGCAGAACAGACAGTAGAAAAGTTTCATACAGAACAAAAAAATTTAGAAACACAATTAGCTGACAGCGAAATTTATTCGGATTCAAACAAAGCAAAACTAAAAAAATTATTAGCCCAGAAAATTAATGTGGATAAGGCATTAGAACAGTCTGAAGAGGAATGGATGGTTTTAGGAGAGTTGCTGGAACAGGAAAATTTATAAAGGTTCTTATTTTCAGCATAAAATACAGCTGATCATCCAAAATCAGCCTATTCCACAGCAGATTCATAGGCTAGCTGTCAGCTGCTGCAGGATATGATTGCAAGGTTTGTCCGAATAATAAAGGTGTCGCTGTTTAGCCCTGGTTCACAGTATTATGCGTCGTATTTAAGTGTTTTCTAATGTAATTTGCTATTTTTTTTCATTATAGAATTTGGCAAAATTTTTGGCGGCATCTGTACAAAGAATCCCTGCTCTTCCAGACTGGCCAGTACTTTTTTGGCATCTTCTTTAGCGAGTTTGCGTGTCGGAGTAATTTCTAATTCCATGACGAATTCCAGTCTGCCCATGCTTTTTAACAAAGGCTCTGGAAGGTTGGAAAAATCATCTTTTTTATCCAGATATAAGTACAGTTCATTTTTAAAAAGACTTTTGTAAATAAAGCATTGCATAGATAAGTTATCCTTCAAAGTTCAGAATAGACGCTGGGCGTTTAAAAAGACCTTATTTTAGTACATAGATCACCAGGATGACTAGGATAAAGCGATAGAAATATCGCTACTTCAATGTCTTATAATAATGCTGATCACGCTAAGTTAGCGTGCAAAATCAAGTATTCCTGAGAGTTAAGAGTATATAATACCGCTAAGAAAATTAATTAAACAGTATTATAATAAGCGTTCTTGAATGTGGTTGTAAAATATTGTTACACAAAGTTTATAGCCTTAACCTGTTGCTACATCAGCTTAATTAATCTCATTATTTCAGCTATGGAAAATACACGCCAAAAATCAGAAAATTTTTTTAAAACAGCCTGTTATTTTGAAAGCTTGCTCATTGTGCTCGCTATCTTTCTGGGTTGGATAACAGGTATTGATCCCTTTGAATTTTTATATTTTTCTGAGCGCTCTGTAGGCTATGGTTTATTTGCCACTATCCCTTTGTTTCTTGTATTTTTAGCCATGGAACATATGTCCATAGCAGAAATCCAGAATATTAGAAAATTGCTATTAGACACTATTGCGCCCTATCTTTACCGGCACCATTGGACTGACCTATTGGTACTTGCGGCAATAGCCGGTGTTTCTGAGGAAATTTTATTTAGAGGGGTCATCCAGCCATGGATGGAGAACTCATGGGGTATGAACGCTGGTTTAATAGGTAGTAGTGTGTTGTTTGGTTTGGTACATGCTATAACACCTTTATATGCTTTGCTGGCGATGGGTGTCAGTATTTATCTGGGATTGTTTCTGGACTATGGAGGAGAACGCAACTTATTGACCCCTATCGTTATTCATACTGCTTATGATTTTCTGGCTTTTTTGGCCATTATGAAAACCTACAGAAGTAGTCGGGTCAAGGCTGATGCGCTTAAACAAGATCATACTGAAGATTAATCCCGTCATTGGAACACTATGTCAGAAACTAAACCATTAAAAAACGATTTAACCTTACATTGGATTATTGCTGCCATGCTACTGGCTATGCTGATTACATATAATATTATTTGTCATCTTCTGGGCAGTGATATTCAGTATGATATGCAAGCTGAGCAACGTGTGTTAATACGTAGCATTTTTTATGTTATTGCTATTATTCTGTTTCCTATCACGAATTTAATTCGTTATATTTTTATTAGGCTCAATGAAACGATGCCAGGGAATACTATTGCCAAGTATCGCTATTTAATCACTGTGACGGTTTCCTTGTTTGCGATTGAAATTGTCGGGCTATTTGGTTTTATTATGTTTATTTTGGGTGATGACTTTAATACACTTTATATATTCAGTACATTAGCACTGTTAGGTATTTTTGTTCATCGTCCAAAACTTGAAGAATATCAGAATATTCTTCAAGCATTAAGAATACAAAAATTAAAAGGTTAAAGAAGAGTCACTTCAGGCCGGATAGCAGGGACAATAACCGCGAATATTTATTCGATGACTATTATTTCGAAGTCATGGGTAATTTCGACAGATTTTCCAAGCATAATAGAGGCGGAACAATATTTTTCCGCCGACAGTTTAACCGCACGTTCAACAACCTTGTCTTTAAGATTTCTTCCTGTGATTTTAAAATGCAAATGAATTTTACTAAACACACTAGGAATAGCATCAACACGTTCAGCTGTTAATTCTGCTACACAATCTACGATATCGTTGCGTCCTTTTTGTAAAATTTCCATGACATCGAATGCGGAACAGCCTCCAACCCCCAGTAGAATCATTTCCATAGGCCGAATACCCATATTACGACCGCCATGATCGGGGGGACCATCCATCACTACAGTATGACCGCTTTCGCTTAAGCCCAAAAATGTCCTGCCATCGACCCATTTTACTGTTGCATCCATCATCTTTCCTCATTAAAACTGTAATTTTACAACGAGAATAAAATGAACATTGATTTTTTATTAGAAATACTGCAAGGTAATGATGTTGAATACTAGGTTGTAGGGGGGGAGCATGACTATGATCAAAGCAGATTTATATCAGGAGGCGGTAGAAAACTTTTTACACTTATGTCATATCCGAACATACCCGGCAAAAGCCATTATTATCAGACCGGGTGATGTGGGTGATAAATTAATTTTTATTGTAGAGGGTTCCGTTGCGGTCAGTGTCGAAGATGAAAATGGACACGAACTGATTTTGGCTTATTTAAACAAATCTGATTTTATTGGTGAAGTGGGGGTATTCAAAGCACCGGTAGCAAGAACGGTGAGCGTGAAAACCCGCTGTCAGTGCCAGTTAGCCGAGATCTCTTATGACAGGTTTTTACAGGCTTTGAAAAAAGAGTTAAAAGAATATGCTACCGACCTACTCTGTTTGCTTGGAAAACAACTGGCAACTCGCTTATTGAATACTAGTGGTAAATATCGTGATCTGGCATTTATGGATGTTGAAGGTCGTGTCGCACGTACCTTACTGGATCTTTGTCAGGAACCGGATGCCATGACGCATCCTGATGGTATGCAACTCAGTATAACCCGGCAAGAAATTGGGCGTATTGTCGGCTGTTCGAGAGAAATGTCGGGTAGAGTGTTAAAAGAGCTCAATGATAAGGGGTTAATTTCGGCGCATGGAAAAACCATTGTGGTGTTTGGTACACGTTAAAATAGCACGTTATAATGAGCGGCGATTTGGCGTTTATTAGCCAACCATTCATAAGAGTGACGGTGTCAAAGGTGCTCCTTTAGCTATGAAAGCGATAACTTTCATCATTACATTTTTAAAAAATTACGGATTAACAATGATAAAAAGCTTTAAATTTTTAGTATCAGTTTTCGCATCTGTTGTATTGCTAGTCCTTATTGCCGTGATAGCGACCCCCTTATTGATTGACCCTAATGACTTCAAACCACAAATCGAAGCCGCTGTAAAACAGAGTACCGGAAGAGATTTGGGCATTGAGGGTGATCTCGAATTGTCCATTTTCCCATGGGTCGGTATTTCTACCGGAAAATTGGTGTTGAGTAATGCCAAAGGTTTTACCGATAAACCCTTTGCAGAAATTACCGCCAGTCATGTCAAAGTTAAAGTCATTCCCTTATTTTCAAAAGAAGTAAAGGTCAGCCGCATTGTACTTAAAGGTTTGGTTTTAAATTTAGCTAAAAATGCGGCAGGGCTTAATAACTGGGATGATTTAAGGCCAACCGCTAATACTGCAGAATCAATTCCACTGGCGAACCAGGGACAACATGTTAATAAAGCAGTAAAAATAATGAAGGAATCCGGCTCAGGCGCTGCTATTCCTTTAGCGGCATTAGCGATTGGAGGTATTTCAATTGAGCAGGCAAAAATAAGCTGGGATGATCAACAGCAAGGAAAATATATCGAAATCAATGACCTTGACTTTATCACTGATAAGCTGGTTTTTGGAAAACCTATAGCGCTCGATTTATCCTTTTCTATGGTTAATAAGGCCTTGGCCCTCACAGAAGTTATTAACTTATCAACGGGTTTAATTATTGCTGAGGCTATGGACAGTTTCAAATTCATTAAAATCGATATTGAAAGCGAAACCACAGGTAAAGACATTCCTGGAGGAAAAGTGCTAGCTACTTTATTTGCTAATATGGCTATTGATAGGGTGCAACAGACTCTGGATATATCAGACCTGGAGCTTAAGGTAGATAATTTAACATTGACCGCCAGTATTAAGGGACGTCAAATAATCGATGCGCCAGAATTTAACGGTGCTATTCAAGTTGCTGAATTTAATCTGGCCACATTATTGGCGAATATGGCCATGCCTTTACCCGAAATGCAAGATTCCAGTGTGATGCGTAAAGTATCAACACACTTTAGTTTTCAAGCATCGAAAGACACGGTAAAAATTAATGATTGGTTTGTGCAACTCGATGAGACTCACCTTCAGGGACATGGAAGTATTTCCCATTTTGAAAAGCCGGATATTAATTTTGATCTAACAGTTGATACCCTTGATCTAGATCGTTATATGGCCGCTACCAGTTCTGCTAATAATGCCGGCCCGGCAGACACAAAAGCTGCTTCTCAACATCAAGATATGAAGGCTGTTTCCACCTCTGCCATAGCTGCTGTTGCCGTCACCACGTTATTTCCGGTAGAAACCCTGAGAGCGATTAATGCCCAGGGAAAGATAAGCATTGAAAAACTTAAAGTTAATCAGCTCAATATGAGCGGCTTGCATTTTAAACTGAACGCTAAAAATGGCACTATCAGTACACAACAAACGGTCAAGCATTTTTATCAGGGCTCATATTCAGGTGCTACATCTATTGATGTAAACGGTAAAACGCCTAAAATCACGCTAGACCATCAATTGCGCAAGGTGCAAATTGCCCCCTTGCTCAAAGATACACTCGATGAAGCTAAAGTAACAGGGGTTGTTAATGCGGCTATTAACCTTAAAGGGCGAGGAAACACAGAAACGGCACTTAAATCTTCTTTAAATGGTCACATCGATTTTAATGTTAAGGACGGTGTGGTCAAAGGGTTTAATTTACAAAAAATCATAGATCAGGGTAAAGCCTTGATTGCCGGAGGCGTTTTATCCACGACAAACAAAAATGATCAAACTGTTTTTTCAGTGCTCAAAGGTTCAGCACAAATTACGAATGGATTGGTAAGCAATGAAGATTTATATGTAGAAGCATCTAAATTACGGGTAAAAGGAGCAGGCACTGTAAACCTGGTTTCTGAAGCAATTGATTATAGTATTAACGCCAGATTGCTAAAAAAACCCGCCACAGAAACAGAAGATGAAAAAATCAAGGGTATTCCCATTACCATTAATGTGGGGGGAACATTTTCCAATCCTGCCTATTCAGTGGATATGGTCGCTATGTTAACGGCAAAAAATAAAGAAAAAATAAATAAGAAAAAAGATGAATGGTTAAAAAAACTGGATAAAAAACTAGGCCCTGATGTCAGGGATTTAATTAAAGGTTTCTTTTAAGAGAGCTGGTAGAATTGTTATTTGCTTTTTCGTTCCTGAGTTCACTTTCCCCGTCATTATCTGGCATCACTCTGAGCCTTTTGTGATAGTGTGTTCAGAAATAAAATACTGACTCCAGTAGCCCGCTTTATTTTGTTAAACGAGCTTGGTATTTATCATTCACATTTTTTAAGCTCAATTTTATGTTGGGGAAAAAAGATAAATAAAAAAAAATTATTTTAAACATGTTACCTGAACTTTTTCAGCAAGAAGTGCTTGCATGGTTTGATTTAAAGGGTAGAAAAGGTCTGCCATGGCAACAATCAATATCCCCTTATCGTGTTTGGCTCTCAGAGGTCATGTTACAACAAACACAAGTTGCCACTGTTATCCCCTATTTCAATCGATTTATCCAGCGATTTCCAGACATTGAGGCACTGGCATCTGAATCGCTTGATTCGGTATTGCATCTCTGGTCAGGATTAGGTTATTACGCCCGGGCTAGGAATTTACATAAAACAGCCAAAATAATCAGTGATAATGGTGGTGTGTTTCCTGATGAACTGGAATTATTAGTCGCATTACCGGGCATTGGACGCTCAACAGCAGGTGCCATTTTAAGTATTGCTTTTAATAAAAGTTATCCTATTTTAGATGGTAATGTCCGGCGGG
>Ga0310122_10000127_pt1 | contig 47647 bp, 45 predicted proteins | sample CB6_Bottom_1051__FD_203503 | JGI IMG/M metagenome (GOLD analysis project Ga0310122, IMG submission 203503) | Marine microbial communities from Western Arctic Ocean, Canada - CB6_Bottom_1051 | ecosystem: Environmental > Aquatic > Marine > Oceanic | place: Canada: Western Arctic Ocean | collected... | reverse complement strand
ATGCCAGGGCGATTAACTTTCAGGATTCAGATCAAAAACCACCTCATTCACACCGGTAACAGCACGAACCATCGCGCCCAGACTCTGTTGCACCGTGCCAATATTGCCGGGAGTTCGCAAGCCGCCGCAGCCCTCACAATCCAGAGACCCGGAAATAAACACAATCCCCTCACGAACTTCGACGGCAATCTGCTGAGGCAGGTCGGCGGCTTGGGCAATTACGGCTGCTACCCGGATTCTAATCTGCTCATCTCTGGCATCGGTAGCGGATTCGGTTTCGGTTTCGAGCCCCGGGGCACAGGCGGCGATGCCAAGCACCAGCGTGAGTAAGAGAAGAGTAAGTGTGGTGCGCGTTTGCAACTTCATGTCGTGGATTCTACCCTCTGATTGCCTAAGCTTGGATTGATTGACGCTTCAACTTCTATTTCAAGAGATGAGGATCTCGATGGAAACACAACATCGCCGCCCTTCGCCTTGAATGCCGCCAACAGCGTCTCTACCCGAATTCTAAAATCGCCTTGTGCCAACCATTCCATATCCAGCACCCGCAAGGAATCGATGTCCTTGAGATCGGCCAGCACACTACGGAAAAAGGATTCAGGATCACTGCTATTAATTTTCAGCGGCGGCTCACCGGCCCACCAGTCGGCATCATCCAGCGTGCCCGCCTCTTCGGGGGCCTGGTGAAAACCGGAATTCAAGCCCTCATAATAAACAAACAGCTTCTCACAGGATAAATCCGCGACCGTCTTGTCGTCTTCGGTATGAAAAAGCAGGAAGTCGCGGCGATTCATCAGACCGAAGCCAGGGACATCAATGTGCGCTCGACGGCGGCACTGGTCATGGGCACTTTATGCCCATTTTTTGTCAGTGGCTGGGCATCGGCTACCGCCAGCGCACCCGCTTCCCGGACCACTGCCTCGGTCAATTCTTTGCCGACGAGAAAGCTCTCCACGGCATCGAGCTTCCACGGAATCGTGGCGACACCACCGAGGACGATGCTGGCTGCCTCTACGCGATTGCCAGCCAGAGTTAACACTGCTGCGACACTGACTTCGGCGTGAGTCCAGGCCTCCCGGTCCATGATCTTGTGATAGGTACTCACCGTATTACTCGGGGCGGATGGAATGTTTACACCGCTGAGTAATTCACCCGGAGCGAGAACATTTTCCTGCTGTGGGTTTTGGCTTGGGAGGACAAAAAATTCCTGTGCCGATAGCGATCTTTCGCCAGCGGGACCACTAACAACGAAACTCGCATTCAGCGCTACCAGTGCCGGGGCGACATCGGAGGGATGCACGATAAAACTCGGCCCGCCGCCAAAGATAGCGTGTTGTTGATTCTCGCCGACAACAGAGAAACACTCGTTGCCACCGGCCTTGTAACAATTAAAGCCATTGCGGTAATACCAGCACCAGGGGCGCTGGGTCACATTACCGGACAGCGTCGCCACGTTGCGAATTTGTGGCGTTCCCACACTGGCTGCCGCCTCGGCGAGCACGGCGCTGACATCGCTGCCACTCAAATCGGTCAGGGTGATTAGCCCGCCGATAGCAGTGCCGCTACCATTGCTGGTGATCTGACTCGCGTCGGTAACATTGCGCAGATTAATGATCACGTCGCTACGGTCGGTGCCATCCTTGATCTGTTGCAGCAGATCGGTGCCGCCGCCGGAGAAGGCAATGGATTGTCCGTTGCCGAGAGCCTGTTGCGCTGCCGCCACAGCATCGCTGATGGAGCTGGCGTTGATGTTGCTTAGTGTTTTCATGCCAGCACCCCCAGAATCTTGTCCCGGGATATGGGCAGTGAAGTCATGCGTTTGCCGATGGCGTTGGCGATTGCATTAGCCACGGCAGCGGGGGCCAGAATGATTCCCGCCTCGCCTGCGGTCTTGGCGCCGAAGGGCCCGTAGCCATCATCCACCTCAATAAAGGTAACTTCGATATCGGGTATGTCGAGATGGGTCAAGTGCCGCGCTCGATAGTAACCCGTCGTCAGTGGCTGACCACTGGCCGGGTCGTAAAGCAGATCTTCATGCAGTGCCTGTCCAATGCCCTGAATAGTGGCGCCGCGAATCTGATCTCTTGCCGTGGTCGGGTTGATGATGCGTCCCGACTCATGCACGGTGGTGTATTTGAGGATGCGGGTGGTGCCGATTCTTGTATCCACCTCAACTTCCACGAAGTGAGCACCGAAACACTGGCGGGTCTTGCCGTCCGTATTGGGCACCGGTGTCGCCGAGGCGATCAACACCTCACTACCACTGGGCATTCCTTGCGCGGCGATCTGCTGTTTCAAATCCTTGGCGGCCTGGACCACGGCATATCCGGTCTGAATTGTCGTACGAGAACCGGATTCGCCCACCGAGTAAGGGCAGCGATCGGTATCGCCGGAAACCACCTCCACCTGTGACAGGGGCACGCCCAGCTCCTCGGCGGCGATCATACCCATGGTGGTCTTGGCGCCGGGACCGATGTCGGTTACTCCCACAAACAGCGTGTAATTCTGCGCGGAGTCTACCCGAACGATGGCGCTACTGGTGCCCACACCGGCACGGAACATCATGAAGGAGAAACCCGAGCCGCGTTTAAGTGGCCCTTCATCGGAGCCAGGTGTCACCCGGCGACGGGAGGCCCAGTCGAATTGCTCGGCACCTGTGGTGATTACTTCATCCAGCGAGTAGTTGGTAAACGGCCTGTCGTCGGTGGGTCTGCGCATGTTCTTGAGGGCGAACTCCACCGGGTCCACACCCAGCTTATACGCGACATCGTCCATCATGGATTCGATGCCCCAGAAACCATGGGGCTCGGAGGGCGCACGAAAGTTGCCCGAGGTGGTGCGGTTGGTGTAGACCGGGTAAATCGTACGTAGCCGGTTGGGACAGGCATAAACATCCATGCCACTGATGCCACCGGAATTTTTCCGATACGGGCCCATGCCGCTATAGCCACGCATCTGCATTGCCGTCACCGTGCCATCGTTCATGGCACCAATCTTGTAGTACTGAACCGTGGGCCAGCGGCCGTGTACACCCAGCCAGTCGTCACGGCGAGAGTACTCCAGCATCACCGGCGCCGCGGCTACTCTGGATAAGGTAGCCGCAACCAGGTCGGCGTCCTGGTTCTGGTTTTTATTACCGAAACCGCCGCCCATGTAATTACAGACGATGCGCACCTGGTGATCTTCCAGCCCCAGATCCCTGGCGGTATCGTGGCGACAATTGGAGATACCCTGGGAGGGCGTATACAACGTCAGTTTGTCTGCTTGCCAATAGGCCAGAGCGCAGCGCGGCTCCATCTGCGCATTGTGTATGAAGCCGGTCTCATAGCGTTCTTCGAAGACCCGATCGGCTTCTGCAAATCCTGCCTCGACATCGCCAATATCCGACACCATGGGCTCAAAATTATTCCTGAAATCGGGACACAGGTTGCCCTCTGGCCAGATCGCGGGTGCCCCATCCGCCAGCGCCGCCTCCGGTTCCAGCACGAAGGGCAGCTCTTCATAATCGACCTCGATCAGCGCCAACGCTGCCTCGGCAGTGTTGCGGTCCACCGCCGCTACTGCAGCGACGGAGTCGCCCACAAACCTGACTGGATTATTAAAGATATAGCGACGATGCAGGGTGGCATCCTTGGTAGGGTCATTGTATTGCCGGCCACCGGATATGGAACCCGCGCCCCAGACGATCTGGGCATTGTCGCTGGTGATGATCGCGCGTACGCCGGGCAGGCGCGAGGCTTCCGTGATATCGATACTCCTAATCCGGGCATGGGGATGGGGACTGCGCAGTACTTGCCCATAGAGCATGCCGGGTAATTTGATATCACGGCTATATTTGGCCTCGCCAGTGACGCGTTCGACGGCATCGACTCTGGCGGTGGCATTGCCAATGGTGTTGAGAGGCTCCAGGCGTGAAAACTTTGCTTCACTCATGCCACACCTCCCTGCTTCTCACCGGCACTGACTACCGCCTCGACGATGGCGTTGTAATTTGAACAGCGACAGAGATTACCCACCAGTGCGCTCCTGACTTCATCGCTGTTGGGGGATTGCGAATTATTCAGTAACGCCGTGGCCGTCATCAATTGGCCCGGCGTGCAAAATCCACACTGGGGGCCATTGTTATCGACAAAGGCCTGCTGCAGGGTTGAGAGCTGACCATTTTGCGCCAGCCCTTCTACCGTGGTTATTTCGGCGCCGTCCGCCCATACCGCCAGCTGGCTGCAGGAATACACCGGCTTGCCGTTCATGAGTACAGTACAGGCACCGCATTCGCTGCGATCGCAGCCTATCTTGGTGCCGGTCAGATCCAATTGATCCCGCAGCAGTTCCACCAGGGTCCAGCGATCTTCTACGTCGACGCTGTGGCTGACGCCATTGACTGTGAGTCGGATCGAGGTGGTGGGCGCGCTGGCCGCATTATCGGCCTGCTGCGCATTTGCAGCGGAGATGCCCAGCACCGGCACCGCCGTCGTAACCACAGCGGTAGCGCCCGCACCTTCGAGGAAGTCGCGTCTGGATTGTTGTTTCGGATTCAGGGGACTTGGCGTGGAAGTTCCACCGTCTTTATCAGGTTTTTTCGTGTCGCCCATGGGCTCACTCCTTCGGCAGTCGGTTTTTTTTCATATTCTGGTGAATGGAGAACTATATCTGCCAGAGCTTATCTGGCGCAAGTACATTTGAGGTCGAATTGAGCTATCGCAGGAACCTGCCTATTATGCAATCTGGCGCGTGTTACAGTTGTAAATGGGTCCTCTATCGAAATCACTTTATACTCCTGATCAAGTAAATCTCCGCATACCAACTCAATCGTGAGATATTGGGCCTTCCCTTGAGCGCCAAGACCGAATCCTTATTCCGTTATCCTCTGCATCTTGAGAGCCTCAGTGCCCTGGTCTTTGTCACCGCGTTTGCCTACCTGCTGGCACTGGCGAGCATCATCAGTCTCGTCTTTTCGAAGGGCGCACCGATCTACATGGTCGGCCTCATCGCCGCCTTTTTACTGGTCGCCATTTTTTTCGAGTACGGGCTGGAGATAATCAGTATCTCCTGTCGGGGTAAGTCGCTGCCTCCCGCACTTTCTGTTGCCATGATCGACAGGGGCAGATTCGGTCGACAACTGGTGATGATGTTGTTTTTTGGCAGTGTGATGTTCGGCACGTTCTCCCGGGATCTGGACTACCTGGGGTTTTTGCTGATCTGTTTCGTCGCTCTGACTTTTCCCGCGTCGCTGGCACTCAATTCCTTGTATGAAGATTTATACGAAATCATCAATCCGGTGACACTCATCGGTTTTATGGTCATGACCGGCAGACACTATCTCCTTGCCACATTAGTATTCGCACTGTTAGTGACTGCCTTTTATGCCGCGGCCTTTTCAGGTGTATTCGGATTTTTACTATTTCTGCCGCTCGGCCTCTATGGCTTATTGGTCTATTTCCGATTCCTGGGTTTGACCATTTGTCGTCACCGGGCAAGCTTGCTGCCGGAGAAAGATTTCGGCGCCGAAGATAGACGGATAAAACAGTTTTATGACGACAATGAAAAAATGCACGAAGTATTGGAGTCGGCTTACTGGCAGTTGAAGGAAAATCGAGTCGACGTCGCAATCGATCTGATCAGGCCCCTTATTGAGCTGGGTAACTGGGCCAGATTCGATGCAATTTTTGAGACTGTTTCGCAGTGGCCCAACAAGCAGCCTGGCCTGCACTTTCTCAAGCCCTATATCTCGCAGTTGCTGGCGCGGCGAAATGCCATGAGAGCTTTGGACTTGTGCCACTGGGGCCTGAAACACGACACGGATTTCACACTCGAGAATGAAACTGATCTCGAACAACTGGTAGCAGCCTGCGTATCGCGGCAACAGTTTGTTGTCGCAGTGAAACTACTGGATAACTTCGTCGACAGTAATCCAGGCCATGAATCGGCGACAAGATATCTGTCCCTGGCCGCAGACATCTGTCAGGACCGGCTGCATCACCAGGAGAAATTCGATGAGCTTAAGGATAAATTGCAAACACTCGACAAATAGAGTCAGCCGTTCTTCGCCGTAGACAACTCGATAGGTCTGCCATGGGGCGTGTGCTCGTAGGCAGAAATCCACTGGTTTTTTCTAGCTGACATCTCCGAGTAACTGGAAAACTCTTTTAACACAGAAATATTTTCCAACGCACTCAGCCAGTGTTGATAATAGGTATTGCCTAAATCCGGGTCGCCCTGACCTTGAGCATGGCGAATTTCTTCGCCGAGGACAGATGCCCATTCATCCCACGTAAACAGGCCCTGTCGGTGCAGGGCAATCACCATGCTAAATGCCTGCGCCTCCCAGGGTTCATTGAAGACCGGACCTTCTTTGTCGCGAGGTTGCAGCGGGAATCGATTCATGTTTCGTCCAGCGCTTGCAAATACGGTTCCCACAGGTCGATTAGCACGTCGAAGTTTTCGGCATCGCGACCCCATAACTCCTGCGCACTAAAGCGTACCGAATACAGATGTTCACCCAGATGATTTCCCTGCGCGTTGCTATCAGGAAAAACATGACAACCATGATGGGTCACCACCGCACCGATTGACCCCTGGGCGTAGGAGGGTGCACGTGTATGGGCCGCGGTGTGAATCTTTTTCAGCCGGACGCTGTCGCCGATCCTGAAAGCCGGTGGCTTGTGTGAATCCATGGTGGTGGGCCCGCCGGATGCCAGTATTTTATCCGCGTCAGCCGGATTTGGAATTCTCAAATCATGGTTGTTTGCATCTGCATCGAGCAAACCAGTTTCGGCGAGCAACTTTTCAACACCTGCCAGCCAGTTTTCGTAGTAGGAGTTATTCAGGTAGTCTGCGGGATGTTGGCGTTCCCTGGCATGACGAGACTGATCAATATTCCACCGCCCCAGCATGCCAGCAGCCATGGTCAGAGCAAATACACGCCGCTCCCATTCCTCATGAAATACCGGCTCCTGGGCTTCAGGCTCCGGCTTGATGGGACCCAGGCCCTGCTTTCCGCCGAGATCGTGTCCGCCGTTCACGGTGGGATGTTTTCCGCTACTCGGGGGTTTTTGGCTTTCTCGACACCAATCATGGCATTGCGACTCACCAACTGCCGCAGTTGTTGTTCACTCCAGCTCTCGGTACCTGCTGGACGTATTGGCAGCACCAGATAGCGCTGTTCCGATGTTGAGTCCCAGACCCTAATTGTGATACCCGCATTCAACTCCGTGCCAAACTCCCGTAATACGGAGCGGGGTTCACTGACGGCGCGGGATCGGTAGGGAGCCGATTTGTACCAGACTGGAGGCAGACCTAACATGGCCCAGGGATAACAAGAGCACAAGGTACACACGATCAGGTTATGCACCTCATCGCCATTCTCCACCACTTGCAGATGCTCACCCTGTCTGCCGGTATAGCCCAGGCTCGACACCGCTGCAGTGGCATCATTGAGCAGTGCTGTTTTGAATTGCGGGTCAGTCCAGGCCTTGGCAATAACACGGGCACCGTTGCGTGGTCCTACCTTGTTCTCATAGGTGTCGATAATGGAGTTGAGGGTATGGGGATTCACCAGCCCCTTTTCCACCAACAGGCTCTCAAGCGCTTTTACCCGTAACTCCAGGTCTGAGGGCGCTGCGGTGTGAGAATGGTCATGGGGCACGGATGCTATCTCGACATATCAGAGTTTCAATTACAACAAGATTCACACAAGCTTCGATTCTATACAAGAGCAAATCAGTCCCGGGCTCGAAACAAGAAAAGAAGAAGGAAGTGCGCGGGGGGACTACATAGATGTAGTGGTCGATTACTCCTATACTCATTTCACACTCAGGCATTTATCCAGCCGTTACCAATCCACCTGACATGGGAGTAAGGGATGACTGACTCCAATCCTGTGATGATTGCGGTCGCACCGAATGGGGCCCGTAAGACCAAACAAGACCACCCCAGCCTTCCCATCAACGCCGAAGAGCTGGCAGCAACCGCTGCAAACTGCCTGGCAGCCGGCGCCTGCATGATTCACTTGCATGTGAGAGACAGACAACAGGGCCATACACTGGACCCTGATCACTATAAGACAGCCATTGCGGCAATACGTAGGGAAGCTGGCTCCGAGCTCATCGTTCAAATAACCACTGAAGCTGGCGGCATCTACCATCCCAGACAGCAAATGCAGACGGTCAGGGAAATAAGACCCGAAGCAGTTTCGCTGGCGATCAGGGAATTGTGTCCCGCGGCAGGTGACGAATCCGTCGCTGCAGACTTCTTTGCTTGGCTCTATCGTGAGCGTATATCTACACAATACATACTCTATAGCAGGGAGGATATACAGCGTTTCAACGCGCTTCAATCGAGAGGCATTATCCCGCAGGAAGAAGCTACAATATTATTGGTCCTGGGCAAATACAGTAGTGATCAACAATCCAGTGCTGAAGACCTGCCGCCGTTGTTGGCGGAAGTGAAGCAACAGAATAGCTGGTGGCTATGCGCCTTCGGTGCAGCAGAATCTGCTTGCATGCACAGTGCAGTGGAACTGGGAGGACATTGCCGAGTAGGTTTTGAAAACAATTTGTACTATCCAGATGGTAGTACAGCACCTGACAACGATTCTTTGGTATCTTTACTGGCCGAGAATGCGGCAAAGCTCGGTCGCCGCTACGCGTCACCCGCCGAAGCCAGAGAACTTATGGGAATAAGATGATGATTAGTCACATCTATGTCTTTCCTGGCCCAGCTACGATCAGAATCGATAGACTAGCTTAGTAAGGTGAAATGCCTATCGATCTTGGTGAATTGAAGCCTAAATAGGCCAAAGATTCGCTCCAGGGGAACTATTTCCCTAATTTCAGACAAGAAATAACTTACTCATATCTTCAAAGTACAATTTATCCAGTGAAAAGGTCATTTCTTTTTCGAATCGCTGGCAAATTAAGGCGAAGTGCCTGCCACTACACTGTAGTTTTTTGGAAAATGGCTTTTCTGCGCCATGTTGTTACCTTAGCTGTATCATTTTGTAACAATTCTAATAAATACAACAACTTATGCTTCTTTGAATAAGACCAATTTTGGCAATTCCCATTCATATTTAATATCTTTAAGTATCAAATACTTATCGATTACTTAGGCAATGCTTTTATTTCGAATTTCTAGCACAATTTAGCACTAAATGTGGCGAATTTATGTTGATAGCCTTCGGCCCAAGCATAGCGCAGAAATACAGTATCTCTTTGAAAATAATTGCGTGGAAATAAAAAACGCACAATTAGGTAAATTGATTCTCTCGCCGAAACCGTCTTTTCGAGTGGTTTCATGTGGGCATTTCTGCAGCAAAGCAATCACAACTAACTATTAAAATACTACATTTGGGGGCATTTGAATGACAAATAAATCCATTTCAATTACACGCAAGAAAGTACCTTTTGCGAGGAAGGGGCTCGGTGCAGCTATATGTGCATTGGCCCTGACAATAGGCAGTCCTGCCTTCTCGCAAGATACCGACGGCTCGGTTCGTGGAATAGTCCAGGGCGCCAACAATTCGACGGTTGTCGAAGTAGTGAACACTTCCAGAGGCACGACCCGTTCTGAATCAACTAATGCAGACGGTGAGTTTCGCATCAGTGGACTCGCACCAGGTTCCTATCAGGTCCGTGTTCTCCAGGACGGAACAGTCGTCGATACGCTCGATGTTAACGTAACATTGGGTAGCTCTAACCGGATAACCCTGGCTACAACCACCGCCGTGATTAATGAAATCGTGACAACAGGCAGGCGGCGTGCCGCTGTCGACACAAGTATCGCGGAGTCGGGCCTGGTCATTAGCGCGGAACTGCTACTGGAAATGCCGATCAGGCGAGACCTGACTTCGGTGGCTCTTCTCGCTCCGGGCACTACCTTAGGCGATAACCGTTTCGGTAACCTTGCTTCATTCGGTGGCGCATCGATAGCTGAAAATACCAGTTTCATCAACGGTCTGAACACCACCAACTTCAGAACCGGAGTCGGTTTCTCACAGGTTCCTTTCGAATTCTACGATACCCTGCAAATCAAGACCGGTGGCTACTCGGCCAAGTACGGTCGTTCCCTGGGTGGTGTGATGAATGCCACGACCAAGAGCGGCTCGAACGAGTGGGACTTCGGCTTTAACCTTTACCGCACAAGTGAACTGGAGCATAGCCCAAACACTTACCTCGCGGCTAACTCTGAAGATGAAAACGACAATGATACCAAGGATGTTTACCTTTCCGGCCCGATCATCAAGGATCGTCTGTTCTTCTATTTCCTGTATAGTGATGAGGTTAAAGACCAGCGTTACGCAGGAATCCAGTCAGAGCGTGACTATGATTACAGCGTCGACGAAGAATTCTACGGTTTTAAAATAGATGGTTACATCACGCCTGATCACCACGTCGAATATACGGAATTCAAAGACACCCGTAACGGCATTGAGTCTGTTTATGGCTTCGATGGAGTTACCTTCGCAAGAGGTGACTATCTCGGTGACACCGTGTATTCAGAAGGCGGTAAGAACTGGATTGCCACCTACACCGGTAATTTCGGTGACGACTTGCAGGTGTCTATCTCCTACGGTGAAAATGAAGCCAACCGGACTACGGCTCCGTCCACTGCCAGCCTTCCGGTAGTCTATAATTACATCGATGGTGGTTTTCAGGCGGTCGGAGGCTGGACAAATTTCAACGTCGACGCAGGATTCGACAAGCGTGGGATGGAGCGTGCGGACATTATATGGACCGGTTTCTCCGGTCACACAATATCCCTCGGTATCGATAACGAAGAAACCTTCTCCACTGAGAACCGTATAAACTCCGGTGGGGTTTACTGGCTGCGTGATCCGACCAACGTCTATAACCAATGCTCTCCTACGGATTGTCCACAGGGTGCCAACGCTCGTAAACGGACCTATAAAGTAGGTGGTAGCTTCGAAACCAAGTCCGATGCGTACTACCTGCAAGACATCTGGGAAGTGACGGATCGATTGACTCTGGAACTGGGTATTCGAAACGAGTCGTTTCAAAACTTCAATAGCGGCGGCGGCATCTTCGTCGAAGTAGAGGACCAGTGGGCGCCTCGACTGGCGGCGGTATTTGATCCAGTGGGTAATGGCCGCTCCAAGTTTTTTGCTAACTACGGCGAGTACTATCTGCCGATAGCTGCCAACACCAACATCCGTATGTCGGGTAATGAAACTTATATTCACGACTATTATGACTGGGATGGTGTAAGTATTGGCAGTGAGCAGGTACCTGCTAACCTCGGTCCTATATACGATACCATCGTCTACGGCGACGGCACCATACATGATACCAGGTCGACAACGGATGCTAATATCGAAGCGATGTTCCAGAAAGAATATATCCTGGGTTACCAGACCACACTGGATACCAATATCGGGTTTGGCAACTTCGAGCTCGGCACGATTCAGCTAGGCATAAAAGGAATCTGGCGAGAGCTGGATACCGCGATCGAGGACGTGGCTATCGATGCTGCTGTAATTAACTATTACAACAGCACAGGTAACTGGACCGCCGATGGAACCGTGGAAGATACATTTGGCGGATTTCACCAGTATGTGCTCACTAATCCTGGCAAGGCCATGTCGGTCTATATTCCAGAAAATGACGAGCAAATCAACCTGACCGCGGCTCAGCTCGGTTATCCAAAGGCGACGCGGGACTATACTGCTATCGAGTTGACTCTGAATCGGCCGCTTCAGAATGGCTGGGCAATGGACCTGTCTTACACCTGGTCAGAGAGCGAGGGCAACCACGAAGGCTATGTGATATCAGACATCGCGCAAGACGATGCGGGTATTACACAAAACTTCGACCAGCCCGGGCTGACTGACTTCACCGATGGCCCACTGCCGAACGACCGGACTCACACCTTGAAAGCATTCGGAAGCTATGATTTCAACAACGGCTTGCGGATCGGTGCGAACTTCCTGCTGCAGTCAGGATGGCTGTTTGGGTGTGCATCCAACTGACACTTTTGCGGCAGCATACGGTGCGTTTTCTCGCTACTGCGGAGGAGTCCCCCAGAAGCGTGGCAATCTTGGAGAACTGCCGACCATAACAAATATGGATCTTACCGCTCAATATAACCTGCAATGGGGTAATACCGACGTATTACTGACTGTGGATATATTCAACTTGTTTAATTCTGATAAGAAGGTTCGTATCAGTGAAATCGGTGAAACCTTCTCCGGTGCTCCACGTCCTGATTATCTGAAACCTGAAGCCTATCAGTGTCCACGCACACTACGGTTGAGTGCTAGATTCAACCTGTTCTAACAGGATTTTCTTAAGACTTCGTCTTAGGAAATTCCAGAAGGCTTTGTAGTTTAAAGCCGGAAAAAATTTAACGGCCGGCTCTTAGGAGTCAGCCTTTTTTTGACCCGAATTACCAACTTGAGATGCAGTTATTAAAACCCCGGAAGACATGAGCACGTGGGTGCCCAATTTACATCCAGGCGGTCAACGACCACTGTGGGTAAATGCGAAGAACGCCTGTTCAATTGAATATTTAGTCTATAGGGAATGCTGTCCACGGCAGGATAAAATCGTCCTGCACTCGCTACGAAATTAAATACGGTTTCAGTGCATCGAAACGATATTCGATTTCGGCAATTTGCTGAGTGGAAAAACTGTATTCACCCCGGCGTGACTTGGTGGTCTTGAAGACACCGCGTTTCTGCAGGATGTAGAGGCGCACGCCAGGAATAAGTTGATCCAGATTTTGAATCAGCAACAGGCGACTATAACAATCCCGCAGTTCCTCCTGCCGACCTTGCAGATGTAACTGCCACAGCTTAGCGTAGACATCACCGTACATGGCTCCGCCGGTCATCACGCCATCTGTGCCGATGCGCATTTCATAGAGCCAGCCACGACCGAGAGTGGCGCCAAACACACTCTTTATGGGGTCAGGCTGGTAGGCCTGTAGTGCCAGCATGCGCTCGTGCACGCGGCCATATTCTTCCTTAATATAGCCACATTGCGGCAAATCTCGCGCCAGTTGTACCAGGAATTCAATGGTGAGTTCGATATCGGGGCCACCACTGGTCTGGACAAAAATTGGCCTGTCGGTTATCTCACACAGGGCCGCGTAATAGGCATGTATTTCCGCCAGTGAATTCGCCGAGGTGGGAGGTATGGCGATCATGCCATCTGGAGATAGTGACTCTGCCACCTTCGCATACTGCAACATGCCCGCGGTGTCCTGGGCTTGCACCCCTAGTACCAGCACCATGTTACGACCACGATTGGCCTCCGCCAGTACTTCAAATCCCCGTACCCGTTCTTCGACGCTGAGATAGCGTTGCTCGCTGGAGTTTTGTGGCCACACCACACCCTGCACGCCACACCGATCACAGAACGCTACTTCCTTCGCCAGGTCTTCATAGTCGACTTCCCCGGATTCGGTATAGGGTGTGCTCAGTATCATCAATGCCCCCCGCATGGCTTTACCACTGGCGGCATACACAGGCGTAAAAGGCATGGCGGCGGTGACGGCAATTCCGGCTAGACATTGACGGCGGGTTAAGTAGGGATTGATCGGCATAGCGTCTTGCCTCCTGGCGGTAGTTTCACTTAAATTGATTCGCGGTTTTCGGTCGCCGCGATTAGGTATTTACTCCTGGAATTTAGGGAGTCTCTTAGTTAAGTATTCAGAATCATTTTTACCTGCATTATCAAGCCTTCGATCAACCTTGTTTTTCGGATTTGCGTCGACTTAATTCATGCTCGATCGCGCCAACATTTTTGTCCAGCATGCCCCTGGCCGAATGCAACTTGCTTTCCAAGATCTCTAACTCCTCTTCGCTGTCATCGGTCAAGCCGTTGCGAAAGATTCTGACACATTCATTGACCGCTTCGGTATAGCTGGAGTTGGTCTCCATCAATAGCTCATCCAATTGCTCCTGGGTATGGGGAATTAACTGCTCGGGGAACAATTTCTGTTTTAATACGTCGCAAACATCGGTTTCAAAAATTTCATCGATAGCGCGCGCGACAAAGATTTCCAGATTATCCCTGAAGTGTTTGGACCGAACCGCATTGTCGGCGAAGAAATTGTCTATCACCTTGACGTTCTTCTTGTTGCAGTGCAGAAACTCATCCGCGTCGTCGACGTTCTCGGGAATATTGAATTTGACCGTGCGGTGATCATCGCCGATCTCTGACTGGTACAGATCTACCATGCGGGCCACTATGGCGCGTTTCGCGCCGTTCATGGTGTTCCAGGCTCGGTCGTAGTACCACTTCACAATATTACTGGCCGAATAGCCGTGGAATGCGGGACGCATATCAAATACTTTCATCTTCAAAACTCCTTCATGTGCATGCAGTAAAGTGAAGCTGCGACAGCGGAGGCAAATGCAACCCGGCTTTTTATCGCCTGGCTTGGGCGGGACTCGACTCTATCTCTGTCCCGAGATTATGCCGATATGGCGCAATATTCAATACGATCCAGGGCTCATAGTGTTTCGCTCTGTCGATTTACTTTTTTTAAAGCGCAATAAGCGGTTAGAATCCTGATATCGATGTAATCATGGTAACGGGAGTATTTCGAATGAGCTGGAAAACAAGAATAACAATGCCGATCGCAGACCTGAGAATCGCGGTGGGCATCTGTGCTGTCATCTTTATCGGGGGTTGCGAACGCCAACAGGAAAGCATCCCCGAGGCGGAGGGAGTCGCCCCGGTGGCGGAGGCAGCGGCACCAGCCGCCCCGGCTGTACAAGAAGGTGACTGGCAAGCTTACGGCGGAGACATCGGCAACACGAAGTATGTCGGTCTCGACCAGATTAACGAGGCTAATGTCAATGATCTGGAGATTGCCTGGCGTCGACCCGCTCTGGACCAGTACTACCGTGATATCAACCCCGATCAGCGCTTCTCTCCCAGTTGGCCCTCTGCCCCCATCATAAAGAACGGCGTCGCCTACATCCCCAACGGCGTTGGCCTGGTGGAAGCCTTCGACCCCGGCACCGGAGCAACTCTGTGGCTACAGGAGCCGATTGGCGGTGCCGAGGGACTACCCGGTGCACCGACCCGGGGCGTGGCCTACTGGAGCGATGGCGACGATGAACGCATCCTAGTGCAGCGCGGAACCTTCCTGTCAGCACTCAATGCGAAAACCGGCGCCTTGCTCACCAGTTTTGGCGTAGACGGGCTAGTCGACCTGCAACTGATGCCACCTGAATTTGAACGCTTCCGCTGGGGTGGCGTACCGATGGTGGTGGGTGACGTGGTGATTATCGGCCAGTCGATGTCCGACACCTTTTCCGACAAAGAGGCTTTCCGCGGCGATGTCCATGCCTTCGACGTGCGCACCGGCATCCTGCGCTGGACCTACAATACCATTCCCCAGGAAGGACAATTCGGCACCAGCACCTGGCAGGACCGTTCCTGGTCTTTCACCGGCCATGCGCCGGTGTGGTCGTTGTTTAGCGCCGACGAGGAACTGGGCCTGGTATATATGCCCATCTCTTCTTCAACCAATGATATGTATGGCGGCCACCGCGTCGGCGACAACCTGTTTAGCCAGAGCATCGTCGCCGTCAATGCCGAAACCGGTGCCCGGGTCTGGCATTTTCAGACCGTCCACCATGGGCTCTGGGATTATGACCCCCCGGCGGCGCCGATTCTAATGGATATCACCGTCGATGGCAGGGACATAAAGGCACTCACTCAGATCACCAAGCAGGCCTTCGCCTTCGTCCTCGACCGCGAGACCGGAGAGCCGGTGTGGGCAATCGAGGAGCGTCCGGTGCCACAGTCAGATGTGCCCGGTGAAGTTACCGCCGCGACGCAGCCATTCCCCACCCGACCGGCACCATTCGACCGCCAGGGCGCCACCGTCGACAACCTGATTGATTTCACGCCGGAGCTCAGAGCGGAGGCATTGGAGATATTCACCCACTATGTCACCGGACCGCTGTTTACACCGCCTTCCATAAGAAGCGAGGATCCAGCAGGAACCCAGGGCACGATCCAACTGCCTGGCTCGCAGGGTGGCGCCGATGTACAGGGCGCCGCCTTCGATCCAGAGACAGGGTATCTCTACATTCCGTCGATTACTTCACCCTTCGTGGCCGATCTGTTGCCGGGCGATCCCGACATAACCAATCTGACCTATACCAAGGGATCCAGACGCTGGATCGCCGGACCGCAGGGCCTGCCCCTGTTTAAACCGCCCTACGGACGCATTACCGCCATCGATATGAATACCGGCGAGCACGTGTGGATGGTGCCCAATGGCGATGGCCCCCGTGATAATCCGGCTATAGCCCATCTCGAACTCGAGCAGTTGGGCTCGCCGGGCAGACCGCCGCCACTATTGACGAAATCTCTGCTGTTTATCGGCGAAGGCCTGACCAACCAACGACCCGGTGGCCGAATCCCCATCGATATGCCGGTAGAAATTGCCACCAACAGTGGTGGCACGACGTTCCGTGCCTATAACAAGCAAAACGGCGAGATCGAGTGGGAATTTGAGCTGGAAGCGGGAACCTCGGGGCCGCCGGTGAGCTATCTTCACGATGGCAAGCAATACATCGTGGTTGCCATCGGTGACCGGGTCCACAGCCCGGAGCTGGTAGCGTTCAGGCTGCCGTGATTTAGCCTTGCTGACTATGATTTGATGTTGGACGGTTGCTGGTTCGTTGGATTACTCGGGCCAGTGACCAAAAAATGAAACAACTGGAGCCACTACCATGAAAAGAATCGCTGTTTCGGGCCTGATAATAATTTTCGCGGGTCTCACCGCCGCCCAGACACCTGCGCCCGCCACGCTACCGTTTGCTACCGATGTCACGGCAGAAGAGATAACGAAGTTTATTGACGCCCTGCCCAAAGACCGGGTCAGCGATCGCCCTATTCGAACGGTTGAAGTGACCGGCGATTACCGGGTCGGTGTCTACGGGGTTTTCCGCCCCAAGGAGCTTCCCGGCGGATCTAATCTGCATCAGGTAAACACCACGGAGATCTACTTCATGCTCACCGGTTACGCTACATTGGTAACCGGGGGCAGCATGACTGATGCGAAGCAGGAAAATGCCAACTGGGTGCGCGGCTCGGGCATTACCAATGGAGTCAGTCGGCGTGTCGGGCCCGGTGACGTGATTATTATCCCTGGCCACACGCCCCATTGGTTTAGCGAATTGGAAACCGATCTATCCTACCTGATCTTTCGACCCGACCCGGATAATCGCATACCACTGCAGTAAAAACCGCGGTCGGAGTTTGTGCTATTTCTACAAAACTTCGAGATGGATATTCAGATGCAGAGCTTGTTGGCGCTGTGTTGAATAGCCGCTGAGAGAACGCACCGGGTTGGCCACCCCTATTGTCGCGGCGGCTTGCACCCCTCCCGGGTACCCTCACTCGGTCAGGAGCCCAAAAAACGGTCTCCTTCGGTCACTCGGTACTGCGCTTTAATTGCCGAGACAACAGGGGTGGCCAACCCAGTGCTTGCAGTTCCCACTTTACTGAATGCCACTCGGCATAAAAGAGCTCAGCTCGGTTGTTTCACCGTCCTTAGATAGGGCTTGATGGTCTTGAAACCGTCCGGGTACTTTCCCCTGGCTTCTTCATCGGAAACCGATGGCACGATGATGACGTCATCTCCATTTTGCCAGTTCACCGGGGTCGCCACCTTGTGTTTGGCGGTGAGTTGCATGGAATCCAGTACCCGCAGGATCTCATCGAAGTTGCGCCCGGTGGTCATGGGATAGGTAAGCATCAACTTGATGGTCTTGTCGGGCCCGACGATGAATACGGAGCGAACCGTTGCATTGGTCGCCGCCGTCCTGCCCTCTGAGCTACCCGGCTCCTCTGCCGGCAACATATTATAGAGCTTCGCCACCGCCAGATCGTGGTCCCCGATCATGGGAAAGTTGACGGCGTGACCCTGAGTCTCTTCGATATCCTTTGCCCACTCTTCGTGGTTGCTGACGGGATCAATACTGAGGCCAATTACCTTACAATTTCGTTTGCTGAATTCGCCTTCTAATCCGGCCATGTAACCCAATTCAGTGGTGCAAACCGGGGTGAAGTCTTTCGGGTGCGAGAACAGCACGCCCCAGCCGTCACCTAACCATTCGTGGAAATTGATATCGCCCTGGGTAGTCTGGGCGTCGAAATTTGGTGCTATGTCATTAATTCTAAGTGACATGTTGCCTCCTTGTGTTCTTGATCAGTTGTCTAGGCTACATCAGCATCGGGTCAGAACCTCAGACACGTAAGTTGCAGCTTTTTGAGTCTCTAAGTCGGAGAGAGAACAGGCAGTTTACGCCTGGGCCGAGGGGGCTTCAAGATAATCGTCGGGCTTCTTAGCGATCCGGCTGGCAGATCGGAGAATGAACACCGAGGCTAAGCCAGCCTCACGGAAATGTAGAGCAAATTGCCGGTGGTTGATGCGTATAACGGGGATTGGCAAGGGATGCTGTTTTTCCGTTCCGGTGGGCCATCCCTGGCGCTAGTCACTACAAAACAGCATCCCTTGCCAATCTCCTATCGAATTCAGTGTTCTTTTCAAACTGCACAGCTCATTGCTTTTACTAGAAAATCGCAGAATTAAATGGCCATCGATCGAGGCTAGAAGCCTTCTAATTAGTCTGTTGGAACTGGGAGTGATGGTACCAGAAGTTCTGATGCTCTTGATTAAAATAAGCGAATCACTGAATTTCCACCGCGCATTCATACTCTAAGCCACTCACCAAATTCAGCTCCGAGAAAGATATAGGCTGCGACCACCGGTGTCTGACCCAGCAACATCGCCACTGCCACCTTCCTGAAAGGCATCTTCGCCACACCCGCTACATAACAGACTGCATCTGTGGGCACCAGGGGAAAGAAAGACCAGCCTGCGACTATCCAGAAGGCATATTTGGAATGCATCTTCCGTTTCAGATTCGCAATCTTGGCCGGGTATTTTTCCTCAAGTAGCTCATCATAGCTGCCAAAGGAAGGGAAGCTGTATACCAGGAAGCCACCAACCACGATACCGAGAAAGGATATAAGCGCGATCAGGAACAGCGACTGGGGAAACGAAACCGCCCCGGCCAGGATAAATGGGGTGGAGGGAAGCAGCAGCAGCGAGCGAGTGAGACACAATAAGACGTAAACAACAATTGCCATGGCTCCCATCTGACCGAGAAACCCGGAGATTGACTCACGACTCAGCCACTGTGGAAAAAACAGGGTCAAACTGAGAATGAGTGCGACCAACACGAACCAGATCGTATTGATGTGCCTGGCCATAGGGAACTGCCTGGGATTATTGCTTTGCTTAGGGGAAGTGAGTGTAGGGTTGCTGGGGGTTCGGTGCAAGTCTATGAACTTGCCCGGTCCAGGAATGAGCGCTTTTTTATGGTTTAGTGCACAGAAAAAAGGCCACCAATTCTGGTTGGCAGCCTCTTAAGTGCATGGTTAGTTTTTACCTTGGCAGGCCTCATAGAAGAAGCCGGTCTCGTGGAACTAGAGCCAGGTTAAGATATTGTCCGATTGGTGCCCCTTCTTTCCTTTGGGTTTGTGACAGTGTGCACAGTTGGTGCATACAAATTGTTCGTGCAATTGTGCTATTGAGGGTGTCTCAGGATCCACCAGTAAACGGACAATCACTAATTAATTTAACAATATCTCCATGCCCTTCGTGCAGGTTTATGTAGTCATCCAGACCGCTTCCCAATACGTCTTCAATGGTGAGGCCACTGCCAAAGTGGCATACTTCTACTGTCGGCCCATCACTACATTCAACCTCGTTGTCATCCTCGTGATTCTGCAAATGCCGGGCTAGAGCGTGTACAGAAACTGTTATCTCGTTGCCATTATGACAAAGCAAAACTTATTCTCCCTGCTCACTCTTCGCCATCATTGAGCCAGAAAACAACACAAGGCTGGGCACAATAATGGCGGTTAACAGTTTTTCATTATCTTCATAATAATCCTCGAAAAGTCAGTATGGCACCCAACGTGCCATAATTATATCCTCAATCTCCTTTAGCACTATTGATACAGATTGAGCCTATGCTACTGATCTAGATTGAGCCTATGCTACTATTTTATTAGTGCCCCCTTCTCTTTCTTTCTCAGAGGAGAAGTTGGTCTCGCGGCACTAAAATCAGGTTTAGCTTTTAACCTATTTAGTGTCCCCTCTATCTCTACTCCTTGTCCCGTTCCCTATTTAAGGTGGCGGGCAATCACCAAGCTCATCAAGTTAATCAGCAACATGATCGAGGTGTTCGGCTATCTCGGCATCTGTTAGGTCTGCAAAAAACAGTGTCACGCTTCGCTGGCTCTCGGGATTAATAATGTGGCACACACTACCTTCATTGTCGTCACTCTTATCACTCTTGCCGCTCTTCCCACTCTTTTTGCTCTTCCTACTCTTGTCGCTCTTCCCACTCTTGTGACTCTTGTGACTCTTGCCGCTCTTTTGACTCTTTGCGCTCTTGTCGCTCTTATGGCTCTTTCCCCCACCCGCCAGCATAGAACGAGTACAAGGCTGAGCACCATAATGGCAGTTATTGGTTTTTTCATATTGACCTCGGAAACCAAGATGGCACTATTGCCTTTCTTTCTAGTCTTCAATCTATCTGTTGGGATTATAGAACCAATTTGTAGGAATTTTTACCGTTTTACTCTATTTTGACCCCAGATAAACTGTGCACTGCGTCACAGTTTTTGAGCTTTAGTCGGGTTTTGTCACGAATCTGGCGGCATTTTGGAATGGATGTAGTTTTTTCTGCGCCTATTTGGAAAAGTACAAATCAGAATAAGTTTTTCCACTTTTCAAAATGTGATTAAAAAGTAATCAATTTCGCGGCATAAATGATGCTTTTCCATGACGTTTACCTCGCCTGAATGGTTGTATGTCAAACCTCGATGCTGATACAAAAACCGCAGCACGAGGCCATCCTGGATCAGGCTTGCCAGACGCTTCCTCCGACTCTTTTGACACTATCAAACCTGTCGTCACCGATTGACTTCGGTTCCAAGCCAAAGATCGATGGGATAAGATGCCACCATGCTACAACATCGCTTCATAGACTCGGCGCGACAGAACCCGGACAAGGTCGCATTTATCGATCGCTCTACCGGCCGTGATGTCAGCTATAAACAAACCCTGCTGGCTTCGCTTATTCTGGCCAGACGCTTTCGAAAACTCGAGCGTGGACGCATCGGCATCATGTTGCCCACCTCCGCCGGCGCCGCCCTCACCATCATCGGCGCCCTCATGGGGAGTCGGACCCCGGTGATGATTAATTACTCAATGGGTGCGGAAAAAAACTGTCGCTACGCGCAACAGCAGTGTGATTTTAAGGTCATCATCACCACCAAAGCCCTGCTGGAAAAGACCGCTTGCGAGCAATTACCCGAGATGATCTTCATCGAGGATATCCTTGCCCATCTCAGTGGTTTTGAAAAAGCCATCGCACTGATTAAATCAAAACTCCCCTTGTCCCTGCTAAAACGTTTAACCGGCTCCCCTGATCTCGATAAACCGGCGGTGATACTTTTTACCAGCGGCAGTGAGAGAGAACCGAAAGTTGTACAGCTCACGCAGAGAAACATCCTATCGAACATCGATGCCTTTACCGACATGATGGATATCCGTAGTTTAGACAATATTCTGGCAGTGCTGCCTTACTTTCATATCTTCGGGCTGACAATTAACCTATGGACTCCTCTGTGCCTGGGCATGACTTCGATCACCTATGCCAACCCGCTGGAATTTAAGACAGTTGCAAATATTATCAGGGAGACCAGGCCCGAATTGCTGGTGGGCACGCCGCTGTTTCTTGAAGGATATGTTAAGCAGTCAAAGCCGGGTGACTTCGCGAGTATCAAACTGACGGTATCCGGCGCCGACAAATGTCCGGAATCCTTGCGCGTACTGTACCGGGAAAAGCATGACATCGAAATCTTCGAAGGCTATGGCACCACGGAAACGTCCCCAGTTATTTCCGCGAATCCTCGTGACCGTAATAAACCCGGAAGTATTGGTATTCCGCTGCCAGGCACCGAGGTAAAGATCGAGCATCTCGAGACCTGTGAACCCTGTGGCCCCGGCGAAACAGGCAAGATCCTGGTGAAAGGTGAGGGCGTGATGAACGGATATCTCAATGATCTGGAAGAGTCTTCTCTGAAGATAAAATCAGGTTGGTACGACACCGGTGATCTTGGATACCTAGATGAGGACGGCTATCTCTGGCACCAGGGTCGCCTCAAGCGCTTCGTGAAAATCGGTGGAGAAATGATCTCGCTGGTGATGGTGGAGGAAATCCTTAACGAGCTTACACCCGAGGGGGTGGAGTGCTGCGTCGTCGAACTTCCTGACGCTAAACGCGGCTCACGGATTGTAGCGGTGACATCTGCGAAGATTGACCGACAGGAAATTTCCAAACGCCTGGCTGCCGAAATACCGAAGCTGGCAATACCGAAGAAGTATGTCACGATTGCTGAATTTCCCCGCATGGGCAGCGGTAAAACAGATTTTCGCCGCCTCACCGATTTGGTTCACCAACTGGAAAACCATACTCACACTCAAGTGTAGAGGTGACAGGCGACTTGCCTGTCTACGTCTTTCAGCGGTAGCAGTTCCGGCGTGGTGTGTTGGCAAACCTCCATCACCCGCGGACAGCGACTGGCGAAACGACAACCCTCAGGCACATTCACCGGCGAAGGAATCTCTCCCTGGATAGCGGTTGAGGGTCGACTGCGTTCCAACTCTGGGTCGGGCTCGGGGTTAGAGCCAATCAGAATCTCCGTGTAAGGATGCCGTGGATCGAAATACACCTCGTCGGCTTTGCCTATTTCCACCAGGGAGCCCAGATACATGACCGCCATCCTATCACTGACATAACGCACCATGGACAGGTCGTGGGCGATGAACAACAGGGTCAGTCCCATGGTCTCTTTCAATTCTCGCAGCAGGTTTATCACCTGTGCCTGTACGGAAACATCGAGCGCCGAAATCGGCTCATCACAGACCACAAACTCCGGCCCCAGAATCATCGCCCTGGCGATGCCGATTCTCTGGCGTTGACCGCCGGAAAATTCATGGGGATAACGGGACATGTGATTGGCCTGCAGGCCTACCTTGAGCAACCAATCCGCGACCGTCTCCTTGATCTCTGGCGCTTTCTTATCGGAGTGTAGACGTAATCCTTCGGCGATGATCTCACCCACCGTCATGCGGGGGTTAAGCGATGAGTAGGGATCCTGAAAAATCATCTGCATTTTCGTCGCCAGACGCTGGAAATCGGCCGGCGCATATTTTTGCGGCAGGGTTTCGCCACGAAATTTTACACTGCCGGAAGTCTTGTCGAGCAGACCCACAATAGTTTTACCGAGGGTGGATTTACCGGAGCCACTCTCTCCCACCAGTCCGACAATTTCTTTCTCGGCAATGGACAGAGACAGCTGTTCCACCGCGTGCACACGTTGCTTCCGTCCCATATCGAAATAACGTGTCAATTCGATTGCTTCCAGCAGTGCTGCCATCAGTCCATGTTCCCAAAATACAATTCATCTGGTTTCAGGGTCGAATCCGGGTGGTGCAACCAGCAACGGCTAAAATGGGTCTCGCCGACGAAGTAGTCTTCCGGATGGGCAGACCCGCAAACCTGCATCGCATAGGGACAGCGAGCGCAGTAACCACATCCGGGCGGTGGCGAGAACAGATCGGGAGGACTGCCTGCTATTGGCTGCAATTCATGCTGCAGCGAGGGATCGTTGGTGGGCATGGCCGCACGCAAGCCCAGCATATAAGGATGAGCGGAACGGTAAAATATATCGTCTACGCTGCCATGTTCAACGATTTTTCCGGCGTACATCACCGCGACCTCATCTGCCATCCTGGCCACCACACCCAGGTCATGGGTAATTAGAATGATCGCCATGCCGGTCTCTTGTTGCAGGTCATTCAACAGATCAAGAATCTGCGCCTGGATGGTTACGTCCAGCGCCGTGGTGGGTTCGTCGGCAATTAGAATCGAGGGCTTACAGGCGATGGCCATGGCGATCATGGCCCGTTGCAACATACCCCCGGAATATTCGAAGGGATATTGTCTGGCCCGCTTCGCCGCTTCCGGAATCTTGCTCAATTCGAGCAACTGGATGGCTTCATCGAAAGCCCGCCGATGACTGTAGCCCCGATGCACCTGCAGGGGCTCGGCGATCTGATCGCCGATGGTCATGGTGGGATTCAGGGAGGTCATGGGGTCCTGAAAGATCATGCCGATCTCAGCGCCACGGATTTCCCTGCCATCGATGGTATTGCGTCCCAGTACTTCTACGCCCCGTAATCTTGCAGACCCGGAGGTAATCCGTCCCGGTGGCATCGGAATCAATCCCATCATGGCCTGCACCGTCACCGACTTACCGCAGCCGGATTCGCCCACGATGGCCAGGGTCTTGCCCTGCTCGATCGTAAAATTGACACCGCGGACAGCCTGTACCGTGCCGCCGTAAGTATCGAATTCCACGGCGAGGTTCTTCACCTCGAGCAAGGTCGGTGATTTCTGCAGGTTGACAGCCACTTGACTCATTCGGTATTCCTCATGCGGGCATCGAAGGCGTCTCTGAGTCCATCGCCCAGCAAGTTGAACGCGAGCACAGTCACACTGATGAACACTGCCGGGAATATCAGTTCGTGGGGTGTTGTCAGCATGGTTTTGATGCCCTCGTTGGACATCGACCCCCATGACGGTGTCGGCGGTGCCACGCCCATACCGATAAAGGATAGAAAAGCCTCGGTAAAAATCGCACTGGGAATGGCGAAGGTAATGGTGACCAGTACTACGCCGAGAGTATTCGGAATCATATGGCGCATGATTAAATAGGGCGTCTTGGCACCGAGTAGTTGAGAGGCACTGATATAGGCCTGCTCCCTGATCTGCAAAACCTGTCCGCGCACCAGTCTCGCTGTTGCCGGCCACATCAATACCACCAAGGCGATAAGCATGGGATAGACACCACTTTCCCCAGGGCCGATGCCGAGTGATATCTTGAATAAAATCATGAACAGCAGGAAGGGTAGCGCCACCACGAAATCGGCGAATCGCATCATGATCTCGTCGCTCCTGCCACCCATGAAGCCGGCGGCGCTGCCGTAGACGACGCCAAACAGCACGAACAGGAAAGGCGCACCGATACCTATGATCAGGGACACTCTGGCGCCGGCCATTAATCTGGCCAGCATGTCGCGGCCGAGATAATCGGTACCGAAGGGATGCCAGGCCAGGTTGATTTCATCGCCGATTTGCAATCCGCTGTCTGCCGGTATCAAGCCGCGATCGACCGCTTCCGCCACGGTAGTAACACGCTGCACATCGACTTCGAGAAATTCGACGCTCTGCAATAATTCACCCCTGGGACCCAGTGCAACCAAGGAATAATAGTAGCGACCCGGTTTTAGATTCAGGCGGTCCTCGAAGCTGAGGGTTTCGTTGTCAAAGAATTCGGCTCGGGGGATGCCGTAGGCGCGCTCGGCGCCCACCGGGAAAATATTGCGGTAGATGCGATGCCCATTGGCGCCCTCCAGGACTTCCCATTCCAGTCTGACCGCCTGGGTGGTACCCGCCTCAGCGATGCGTAGCCCGCTACCAGGCGTCGAACCTCCCTGCCAGGGTGCATAGTCCGCAACGATCAGCGCGGCTCGGCTGGTGCCCGGTGGCTGGCTGATCTGATCCAGATCCTGCAGCGCCGAATCGACACGCCATATCCAGGGACCGGCAATGGTGAACACGAGCAAGCCAACAATCAGGTAGAGTGAGACCAGCGCCCTCTTGTTCGCCTTTAATCGGATCCAGGCGTCCTGCCAGTAAGACAGTGACGGCCGGGAGATGCTCTGCACCTCATAGCTTGCCGTAATGGGTGAAAAATCAGATGCAGAAAGAGAGAGATCCACCACTATTTTAATCTCACCCGAGGATCGATAAGGCCGTAAATCACATCGACGACGATCACCATGAATACCAGGAAGGCGCCATAGAAAACCGTCGTCCCCATGATGACGGTGTAATCCAGCTGCTGCACCGCCTGCACGAAATAACGACCCAGGCCGGGAATCGCGAACACCAGCTCAACCACGAAACCACCGGTAGTAATTGCGGCTATGGCAGGCCCTAATACCGTGACCACCGGCAGAATCGCATTGCGTAGCTGATGCCTGGTAAAAATTCGGGCAGGAGGCAGGCCCTTGGCTTTTGCGGTGCGAACGAAGTCGGAGCTGATGATCTCCAGCATCGACGACCGCATCAGTCGAGTGAGGTAGGCCATGGTGCCCAGTCCCAGCACCATTGCCGGCACGATCATGTGATATATCGTGCCCCATCCCGCCACCGGCAACACGGTGCGACCTGCGAAGCTGTTGAAGTTGACCAGGGCTAACTGGCTGAGGGCGGCGACGACGAAGCTGGGGACCGAGATACCGAGTATCACCAGAAACATGATGATGTAGTCCGGCATGCGGTTTCGATACAGGGCCGTCAGGGCTCCCCACAACACCCCGCCCGCGGCAGCAAACATTACCGCCAGAATGCCCAGAATCGCCGACACCGGGAAGTGCTCCCGAATAATGTCATTCACTTCACGATTTTCCTGAGTGAATGAAATGCCAAAATCGCCCCGGACCAGGTTGCTTAGGTAAATCACATACTGCGTAGTCAGGGGCTTATCGAGACCGTACTTCGCCTCCACGTTGGAGCGAATTGCGGCGGTCATGGCACGGTCATTTAGAAGCGGATCGCCGGGCACATTGTGCATGGCGAAAAAGGTGGCGGTGGCAATGAACCAGACCGTGATTACGCCCTGTATCAACCGCTTAAGAATATATAGCCACATGTGTTACTGCTTCCTGAGCCACGCCATCTGTCGTGCTAGTTCCCGGACAAATCCAGGTAGGCGTAGTTGTAATCTACTTCCGGACCCACAGCACGCCGTCTGAATCCCTTCAGGCGCGGGTCCACGACGAATGACCATCCCCGTTCATACATGGGGATCACAATGACATCGTCATAGGAGATGCGTTGGATCTCGCCGAATGCATCCATGCGCAGCCTCGGGTCCAGTTCGGATTGTGCGATGCGGATCTGCGCATCCATTTCCTCACTGACATAGCGTCCGCGATTATTCAGATTCCAGGAAGCGAACAGATCACCGAAGGTCAGCGCATCATCGTAATCCGGACCCCAGCCGGCGAGTACAATATCGAACTCACCGGAGGTCATCTTCGCCAGCCTCTGTTTGAAGATCTGCACGTCGATTCGAATATCCAAACCCAGGTTTTGCTTATAGAGTTCCTGATAGTACTCCGCTGCAAGTAATGACACCGGGGTATCACCGGTGAGAAAAATAATCGGTGGAAATTCATCCAGTCCTAACTCCTGCCTCGCCAATTCCAGATGTTCTCTGGCCTTCCCCAAATCCAGATGATGTTCCGCCGGAGGGTACTCCTTACGAAATTTTGCATCGACTCCGTCAATCCAGATTGGAAACAGACTTACCGCGGGTAGGTAGGCAGCTTCCTTCAGAACTTTATAAACCAACTCGGCAGGATCTTGCGCCAATTGCATAGCTTTTCGGAGATGGTAATTTCCGGTGAGCCGACCGTCGCGATGATTGAACTCCAGGAAAAACACCGTGCCATCCATGAAACGATCGATCTGCCAGCGTCGTTCCATGGCCTCCGGCAACATCGGCGCGATCAGGTGAGTATCGACAATCTGTCCATCCTTGAAGAGGTTGAGCTTGGCATTCACATCCTGGGTGATGTAGGCGGTGACAATCTCATCGAGAAAGCCTTTCTGGTCATTCCAGTAGTAGGGATTTTTACGCCACAACATCGAGGCACCATGCACCCATTCGCTGATCACATAAGGTCCGTTGTAGAGCATCATGTCGGCGTCAGAGCCATAGCGCCCATCTGCGCCATTATAAAATTCTTCACGAATCGGGAAATAAGTATTGAAGGCGACCAGCTTGTCAAAATAGGGTGTCGGCCTTTCAAATTCCACTTCTAAAGTCCGTGCATCGAGCGCTGTTACACCCAGCATTTCTTTAGGCAGCTCACCCTGATTAACCGCCTCGGCATTTTTGATGGGATATAGAATGAACGAATATTCAGACGCCGTTGCCGGGTCTACCACGTGTTGCCAGGCGAACTCGAAATCATGGGCGGTTACTGCCTGGCCATCGCTCCATTTCGCGTCTTCCCGAATCCAGAAGGTAGCGCCATCTGCGCGAATTTCCCAACGCTCTGCCATACCCGGCACCAGCTCATTGTCAACATCATAGGCGATCAGGCCCTCCATCACGTGAGCCAATACTACAAAACTCGAGGCATCGGTGGTGCGACTCGCATCCAGTTGCGGAGGCTCTTCTCTCAAGGTAATGGTGATGCTGTTCCTCTCGACATTGATGGCCCCGCTACCGAGACCACCTGCGGTGCTGCCTGCCGCCACCGACAATAGATAGAGTAAAATCGACAGCGCTACCAGCGTGTACAGGGCATACAGACCAAGCTGCTTGCCAGCTGAGCTACTAAAGGCCTGATCCCCGCTCATCTGTGACGGGCCCGTCTCTGTCATTGATTCCTCCATGCGCGCTACGAAAATGCCGTGGCCGTCAACTCAAGCTATGCCGCCAGCAAATTCCGCCCCGCCATGAACAACGCGCCGATGAGCATCAGTACACTTGGCAGGAAAGTAAGCATGAAACCGAGGCCCCGTGAGCCTGGATCTTTCAGATAACTTCGTAAGTAAATCATGCGACCGATTAGATACACCACACCGAAGCCTGCTGCATACATGGGATTTCCCAGGTAGCTATAGAGAAAAATAGCCGGCAGAAAAACTACCAGTTGTTCGAGTGTGTTCTGATGTACCCGGTAATAGCGATCGAACACCGGATCGCCGCTGATCGCCGGCGCCTTGACGTCGTATTTTTCCCGCGCACGACCTACCAATATCGCAAAAGCGATATATTGAATAAGTGCCAGGACTACCACAATGATTACAAAATCCATAATTTACTCCCCCTAGTTACCTAGATATTTTCATTTACATTTATGTCGCAGAATTTAAACCTTCCTTAATTATGCGCTCAAGATACGCTTCCGAATTGGTGCCCGTTATTATTTCAAACGCGATTTCCGGATGCAATTCTCGCATTCTGTTACTCAGCAGGCCATGAGCGGATAGATTAATGAGTCCAGAATTATATTGTCAGTATCACAGTTCCTGGCAAGATTAATTAGGCTATCGAAACCAACCAGGAAATTGTCGGTATGAGAGTGCCGAATTTCTGTGCCGTAGTAAAGGTCGAACGGATCGAGGTCGGTCACGGCGGCCCTGGTGAGAAACATGCGAGAGAAGACCTCCGAATCACCGCTGGCGAACTGCTTCCAGACTTCCGCGAGATCTTCCGAAGACAGACTTTTATTCCCCACCGGGCCCTGGCTGGAGATGAAGAGCATTCCCGATATGGCGCCCAAATGTCGACGCGTCGCTTCTGCGATCTTGAAAAATGTTTCCTGCCGCGCGTTCAGTTCGGTTGCGGCAATTGCCTCTGTCTGTTTTTCGGAATGGAGATTAGTACGGCGCAGTTCTTCGTTATTTTGCGCCAGCACAGACTGTTGAATAAACAGACCAATCACCAACCATAGAAATGCGAGAAAGGCGAAGGCGCCCTCGAGAAACGCGCCCATCTCAGCTATGGGCAGGTCGAGAAATGATCCCCAGCCAACATTTCTGGCGATATATATCCACAGAAAACAAAACCACAAAAAGGTGAGGATCAAGGCAAATAGAATACGCCAATCTTGGGGTATATAGGCTCTGTCTCTCTCTTGTTCGAACATGTTCCGCCTGAGATTGGCTACCTAATGAGAAAGTAGGGAGTGTACATAGTAATTACTAGTCTGCACATGGTTAGTCACAGGCTCCCTAGAGGAATTTTTCGATCAATGTATCGCGAATCAACTCCGCCTCTTCCCACAACACGAAATGGCCCTGCCCCTCTCGTTTAAGATAGGTCACATCTGCATTCACCAGCATTTGATTCAGGAAATCCGCGTTACGCGGGTTCACCAGGCGATCCCGATCGCCCTGTACGATCAGCACGGGCATGACCAGGTCTTGCCAGCGCGGCCGCATCGCCTCTAGTTGAGGCCGAAGCGGCATAATCTCCGCGTTAGCCCCCTTCAGGCTGGCACCGAGGATGAACCTGGGCAGCACCACCGCAAAGCGATTGTACCAGCGCGGCCCACTGAATTCGGGATCGGCGGTGGTAGCCACGAATATCAGGCCCGCTACCAGCTCGGGGTAGTCCATGGCGGTGCGGGCAATCACCGGCCCACCATAGGAATGACCCATCAGGATCGCGCCCTTGCCTAAAAGGTCCATTTTTATTATGGGTTCCAGTGCCTTCGCCTGTTCATTCAGGGACGGAATCTTGGTGGCGCTACTATCTATCCACCCCGGTCGCGTCACCGAAATCATGTGGAAGTGCTCGCGCATGACCGGATCGTCCACGTAGTGCAGAAACGCAGAGAACGAACCCGGCGTGCCGTGAACGAAGACGATTAACTGCTTCGGAGAACCATCCTCAGCGGGTGTGTTCACTTCGATATATTCGAGTTCCCCCATGGTCTTGATCGACCTATATCCCGGGGCGATCCTCGCGAAGTCATCCGGAGCACTGGCCACAGAGAACATTGCGGGCACTATCAACAACAGCGCCAGTGCTGATATCAGTATCCAATTCGAACGAAATCGTGAAAATACCATCGCAATCCTCAGCGCCCTGATCCAACGGAGTTTTGTTGCTCCGATTCTGCTGAATTCTAGCCCTTTAATCCCAGCGGAAACACCCTAAGCTGAATTGGAACTCTGACCCTGAGGTATGCCCACAGAAAAATTTAGAATATTGTTGGTAGTTGATGCGAGTAACGGGGCTTGGCAAGGGCTGCTGTTTTTCCGTTCGGTTGGGCCATCCCTGGCCCGCTGACCCACAGGGAAGTGGGAAATGCAGGTTTTGCAGGAGCAAAAACCTGCCCGCGTCCGTCCCTGGCGCTACTCACTACAAAACAGCACCCCTTACCAATCCCCTATCGAATTCAGTGTTCTTTTCAAAGTGCAAGACTGGTTGCTTTTGTAAGAAAATCGTAGAAGTGAATGGTCTTTGTAGCAATTGCAATAAAAGCTGAAGGTAGGGGCAATTGCCTGTCTGCTAGTTTTGCCTCAGATATAGATAAGAACACGAGCAAGCTTGGAGTAGGGGGTTGTTTTGCCGTGACTAGCGCCCAGGGACGGAGCGCGGGACGGGCCAGGGATGGCCCACCGGAACGGCAAAATAACCCCCCTGCTCCGAGCTTGCGTACTACCCCCACAGCACAATCAACTAAAATAGGGCGTCCGGCCAGAGACCGCTATTCATCACAAAACGGCGATGAGGGGATGATGTTGCTGATTTCCCCTGGAATCCCGTGATTCGGCATGATTTAGGAGTAACTTGGCGTATAATCGCATCCCCAGAATAGGGAAACGGGGATTTCGCCGCCATACAGTCCGGCGCCAGAGCTCGAATCCTGTGGAAGACTGAAGATGACGAAGAAGCAGCAGACCAGGTTTGATTTCGAACAGGCACTGGAAGACCTGGAAGCCTTAGTAAGTTCCATGGAAGACGGGGAGTTAAGCCTGGAGGATTCTCTACAGGCATTTGAAAAAGGCATCAAGCTCACGCGGAAATGTCAGGCTGCCCTGAAACAGGCCGAGCAGAAAGTACAAGTGCTTATCAACGAAAACGGTGACACCGAAGATCTCGAAGTCGAATCAGACTAATCTCTATGAGTGCACATCCTTCCCCTTCGCTGGAAACATTCATGAGCCAGTGCCAGCAGCGTGTCAACCAGACCCTGAACAGCAAGCTCGCGGTGCCACTGCCCAGCGCACAGCTGCTGGCGGCGATGCAATATGCCGGGCTCGGTGCCGGCAAACGCATTCGTCCGGTGCTGGTGTATGGTAGCAATCAGGCCGTGGGCGGAGATCTGGCGGCAGCCGATATAGCCGCCTGTGCGGTAGAACTGATTCACAGTTACTCCCTGGTCCACGATGATCTGCCATCTATGGATGATGATGACCTGCGTCGAGGCAAGCCCACTACCCATAAGGCCTTCGATGAGGCCACCGCTATTCTGGCGGGAGATGGTCTGCAGTCTCTTGCCTTTCAATTGCTCAGCAACGGACAGCTAGCGCTTGACGCGGAGACTCAACTGGCCATGATATCTCTACTCAGTGAAGCCAGTGGCGCCCAGGGCATGGTCGCCGGCCAGTCTCTCGATTTCGAAGCCGTGGGCAAGCAACTGAGCCTGAACCAACTCGAAACCATGCACAATCTGAAGACCGGCGCTCTCATCAGGGCCAGTGTCTTGTTAGGGGGCTTGAGCCATGGCGACACCAGCGGCTCCCAGCTTGACGCCCTGGGCCAATATGCCCAGGCCATAGGCCTGGCCTTCCAGGTGCAAGATGACATACTGGACGTAATCGGCGACAGCGCCACTCTCGGTAAACCCCAGGGCTCGGACCAGCAGCGGAACAAACCCACCTATGTTTCCCTATTGGGCCTGGAAGCAGCCAGGGCCAGGGCGACAGAGTTAGTAAACCAAGCGGTAGCGGCCCTTGGCGAGTTCGATGCCAGCGCGGACCGGCTGCGAGAGCTGGCCTCCTACATCATCCGACGCCTGCATTAATTGACGATTCCCCGGCACTGCTTTAACTTATTGCCCTCTAACAGCCTGCTAAGGGCGCAGAAGTCACGAAAACACGGACTTCCCGGAGTTGAATAGCCACAATGCTTGACGAAATACCAGCGAACAGACCGATAACGCCACTACTGGATCAGATAGCCGATCCGACGGATCTCAGGCAGTTGGAGGTGGCTCAACTGGCCGAATTGGCCGATGAGCTGCGCCTGTTTCTGCTCTACTGCGTCGGTCAAACCGGTGGCCACCTGGGCGCCGGCCTCGGTGTCGTCGAGCTCACCATCGCTATCCACTACGTGTTCGATACCCCCACGGACAAATTGGTCTGGGATGTGGGACACCAGGCCTATCCCCACAAAATTTTGACGGGGCGCCGGGACGAAATGCTCGGCATGCGTCAAACCGGGGGTCTGGCCGCGTTTCCCAGTCGAGCAGAGAGTGAGTACGATGCCTTCGGCGTGGGTCATTCCAGCACCTCAATCAGTGCGGCCCTCGGTATGATGATGGCGGCCCGGCTGCAGGATCAGGATCGCCACAACATCGCCGTGATTGGTGACGGCGCCATGACCGCGGGGCTGGCATTCGAAGCCTTGAATCATGCAGGTCATCTCGACCAAAACATCCTGGTGATTCTCAATGATAACAATATGTCCATATCGAATAACGTCGGCGGGCTGTCCAGTTACTTCGCTCGCATGTGGGCGAGCAAGCCCTACAATTTTATTCGCAAGGGTGGTAAGCACATGCTGTCCAAAATACCCCTGGCATCGAAGGCGGCACACCGGGCAGAAGAATATATGAAGGGCATGGTCTCACCCGGCACCCTGTTCGAGGAAATTGGATTTAACTACATTGGCCTGGTCGATGGTCATGACACAGTCGGCCTGGTGGAGATGCTTGGCAATATCAAAACCCTGGGTGGACCCCAACTACTCCACGTCGTAACACAGAAGGGCAAGGGCTACTCGGCGTCGGAAAACGATCCCTTCGGTATGCATGCCATGAGCAAGATTGACGCATCCAGCAAGCCCAAGACAGCCAAACCACCAAGTGACAGCGTTTCTAGTGCAGACATGAAGAGGGCCTTGAGCTCACCAACTTACTCCAAGGTATTCGGAGACTGGCTCTGTGATTTAGCCGCGCAAGATGAACTGGTGGTGGCTATTACTCCGGCGATGGGCGAGGGCTCCGGCATGAAAGATTTTGCCGAGCAATTCCCCGATCGCTTTCACGATGTCGCCATTGCGGAACAACACTGTGTAACCTTCGCCGCCGGTATGGCCTGCAGTGGGCTCAAACCGATCGTCGCCATTTACTCGACTTTTTTACAACGCGCCTACGACCAATTAATTCACGACATCGCCCTACAGGGACTCAATGTACTGTTCGCCATCGACAGGGCCGGCCTGGTAGGCGAAGACGGACCGACCCACGCGGGTAGTTTTGACCTCAGCTATCTCCGATGCATCCCCAATATGATTGTGATGACGCCCAGCGATGAGAATGAAACCCGCAAACTGTTAAGTACCGCGTACTATCACGATGGCCCATCGGCCGTACGCTACCCCCGGGGAAAGGGGCCAGGCGCTTCCATAGACAGATCGCTGGACACCCTTGCTATCGGCAAAGCCATCACCAGACGCAAGGGCCGTACAGTTGCTATCCTGGCCTTCGGCAGCATGGTCACTCCGGCACTGGCGGCCGCCCAGACACTGGATGCGACCGTGGTAGATATGCGTTTCGTAAAACCCCTGGATGAACAACTCGTTGGTGATATGGCTGCCTCACATCAGCTCATCGTTACCGCCGAAGAAAATGTAATCATGGGTGGCGCCGGTTCTGCGGTGAATGAATTTTTGCTGCAGGCAAATTATCAGATTCCGGTTTTGAACCTGGGCTTACCTGACGCATTCCTGGAACAAGGCAAGGTGCCGGAGATGCTGGCGACTGCTAACCTTGACAGTGAAAGTTTCGTCAGCGCCATCAGAAACAAACTCAAGGTCTGCAAGATTCAGTCAGAAGCTGTCTAGCGCTCTGCTTAAAAACTGTGACTTCCGCCTACCCTGGTATTAATCCCCCTTGTTACTACTTCCTCTGCCGGGATTGACTCCAATCCACAATTGTCTATAGACTACGCCCATCCTCGCGCTGGATTTGTTGCCGCGAGGATGCGTTGAACCAGATGCCCTGTAAGGGCTAATTGGGAAGTTGGTGCGAAGCCAACACTGCCCCCGCAACGGTAAATCGACGGCCCAGGCCGCGATGAGTCCGATACCTCCCTGGTCAACACTTAGATGATGCAGCGGAGGGCTACATCAGTGGCGGAGCCTTACCCGGTCTCTGCTGCCTGACCCCTCCCTGATGAATTTTCAATTCTGCTTGCAAGCTCACGCCACTGCACGCAGTGTCGTTCATTGGGAGATATAAATGTTAAGCAAGGAATTTGCGGCGCGCCCCTGTGGTGCAGTCATCGCTCGCTGCATCCGTGGTTTGGGCGCCCATGCCATCGGCCCGGTAGATCGGACGATCGGTGAATTGGGCCCAACCCAATCTGCTGCTTCCTGTTGCCCTCACTCAAACTCGTTCCGCTAATTTTGCCGATCTCATCAGGACCACTTCATGGATAAAGCCGAAACCAGAAACCAACGTCACAAACGGGCCATGCAGCGCAAGAAAACCCATATCGATGGGCGCATAGCTGCAGCCACCATCGACAAGGGGCTGATGGTGGTGCTCACCGGCGACGGCAAGGGCAAGAGTTCCTCAGCTTTTGGCATGTTGGCGCGCAGCGTTGGTCACGGCCTCAGATGCGGCGTTATCCAGTTCATCAAGGGGGTATGGGAATGCGGTGAACAGATGTTGTTCGAAGACAATCCCCTGGTTGTATTTCACGTCATGAACACGGGATTCACCTGGGAGACCCAGGATCGGGAGAAGGACATAGCGGCGGCCACGGCAAGCTGGGAGAAAGCCGACGCCCTGTTAACCGATGCCAAAATTGATGTGGTCATTCTCGACGAACTGACCTACATGTTGACCTACGGCTATCTGGACAAGGCAATGGTTCTCACCGCCCTGGAAAATAGACCCCCGGCACAACATGTGATCGTGACTGGTCGCAACGCGTCGAAGGAACTCCTGGCGATGGCCGACACCGTCACCGAGCTCAAGGCTAGCAAACACGCATTCGACGCCGGCGTAAAAGTGCAGAAGGGCATCGACTACTAATGGCAGCAAGCCTAATCAAAGCCAACCGCATAGACGGTGTTGCTAATTCGGGAATGGGAAACTTTGCCATGTTTTTGCTGGCGGCCTTTACCCAAAGCCTGTTCGCCATGGAGTCTGCAAAAACAGAGTCAGCAGCCGTTGCCGCAATAGATGACGAAGGATCGCTGATCCAGCTAGCCGCGCCAGCTAATCGCATCATAAGCCTGGCGCCCTCGCTCACCGAATTGATCTATGCTGCCGGTGCCGGCGACAAACTCGTGGGCGTAATCGCGTACAGCAACTATCCCGAAGCCGCAAAATCCCTGCCCGTGGTTGGTCAGCATGACATGCTGGATATGGAGCGCATCCTGGCACTGCAGCCCGACCTTGTGGTGGCCTGGCTCAGTGGCAACCCCAGAGCGTCGGTGCGCAATCTAAGGGAATTGGGGCTGAATGTTTATGTCGCCGAACCTAAGAACCTGGAATCCATCCCCTCGCACATGGAAAGACTGGCAATACTTGCAGGCTCTGAAAGCATCGCGAAACCGGCCGCAGAGAATTTCCGCTCGAGGCTGCGCACCCTCGATCACCGATATAGAAACAAGGCGGCAGTTCGCACATTTTACCAGGTCTGGGATAAGCCTCTGATCAGCGCCGGTGGTAACGAGCTGATCAACGATATCATCAGCCTCTGTGGCGGCAGAAATATTTTTTCCAACATCGATCGAGTGGCACCGAAAGTGAGCAAGGAGGCCGTCCTGGTGAGAGACCCAATGGTTATCATCGCCAGCGGCATGGATATCGAAAGGCCGGAGTGGCTCGATGAGTGGAGGAACTGGCCCGCTGTCAATGCCGTTGCCAACAACAAGCTCTTCTTTGTCCCCCCCGACCTGGTTCAGCGCCATACACCACGGGCCCTGCAGGGCGCGGAAATTATTTGCGCCCAGATCGACCTGGCCAGGTCCACCCTGCCTGGGAGTTCCAATTAGCCGGCGGCATACTCGGCCGCGTTATGAAATAGCAGCCGGGCATCGACGCGCCCCGCTTCTATCTGCAGACTCACCCGGCTAAAGCTGGCGAAGGGGATGTGTAGAGGAGTGCTGCGATTTAAGGGCATGCCGAGCACGGTGGGAAGTACGACACGCAACACGCCACCATGGGTTACGATCAATACATGGCTGCCATCGGCTTTCTGTGACAGCTCCTGCCAGGCACCCAGCACCCGATCCCTGAACGTGAGATAGTCTTCACCGTTGGGGGGCGCGAGTTTCGACAAATCTTCCCGAAACGCTTTAAACTGCGGTGCCGCTAGCGCTCGCCACTCACTCAGCAACATGCCATCCCAGTCGCCATAATCAATTTCCTGCCAGCGGTCGTCGATCAGCAGCTTCAGGTCGAGCAGATTAGCCAGCTTCTCGGCAAAGGCGCGACAGCGTTGCAGGGGCGAAGAAATGATATCGGTCCACTGGCTTGTCGCGGCCGATTGACCATTAACGAGGCCGGGGGCGGCCGCCAGCTGCATCTGTTGCCACCCCAGTTTGCCCAAGGGATGATCCACGCGCCCGCGCAAAACTTCGCCACCCTCTGGCTCACCATGGCGCATGAAATCGACGATAATTTTCTTCCTGCTGGACACGCAGAGGCTCCCCCGGCTCTGACTCGCTTAATACCTACCTGATGTGACCGAGTTTATCCACCTTCACCGCCAAATAACTTTCGTTATGGGGATTTGATCCGGTGTGGATTGGCACGATTTCAACTTCTATTCCCATCTCTCGCAAGGCCGCCACCTTGCGTGGGTTATTGGTCATGAGGCGAACGCTCCTGACCTGAAAGTATTCGAGCATGGGCCTGCAGATCTTATACTCGCGGCTATCTGCCTCGAAACCAAGCTGCTCATTTGCTTCCACCGTGTCGGCGCCGGAATCCTGCAGGGCATAAGCCTTGATCTTGTTTAACAGACCGATGCCCCTGCCTTCCTGGCGCAAATACAGGATCATGCCACGTCCGGCTTCGGCAATACTCTCCATGGCGCAACTCAGTTGCGCACCACAGTCACATCGCAGGCTAAACAAGCAATCGCCAGTGAGACATTCGGAATGTATGCGACAAAGCAGCGGCTCTTCTTCACCCGCTGTAGGCTCACCTGAATGCAACTCACCCAGCACCAGAGCGACATGTTCTTTACCAGTTTCCTGATCCTCGAAGCCGTGTATTATGAACTGTCCCCATTGGGTGGGGAGGGAGGCGGAAGCTACAAATTTTACGGTCAACAGATTTTCCTCTAAAATCTTATCATTCTTTCCCGCTGCGGGCTCTCAAATCGCAAACACCGCGATGACCTGAATGCACAGGGCGGCCATTATACCTGCTAATACATCATCTAGCATGATTCCGAGACCGCCTTTAAGCTCTTTATCTACCCAAGCAATTGGCCAGGGCTTGACGATATCCAGCAGCCGGAACAAGCCGAAGCCCAGCACTACCCAGAGCCAGCCGGCGGGTGCCATGAACATGGTTATCCAGTAACCCACAAATTCATCCCAGACGATGCCGCCGTGATCATGCACCCCCAGATCCGCCGCAGTCTTGCCACACAGATAGACGCCCAGGGCAAATGTCAGCAGCAACATCAGGCCGTAAACCAGGGCTGAAAGTGGCGGCAACAACAGGTAAATGCCCACCGCCACGAGGGTCCCAGCCGTTCCGGGCGCCTTGGGAACGGCGCCACTGCCAAAACCGAAGGCCAGAAAATAAACCGGGTGGCGCCAGATTGGTTTCATTGTAGTCACGTTTTAGTGGTTTCCGAAGTGATCGTAGGACTTTGTCGATACGGGCAACTCGCTGCCCGAGGCATCGATACAGATGATCTCGCTACCCTGGGTGATCTCACCTACACGGGTGACCCTCGTATTCAACGCCAGGGCCTCCTGTTCCATCGCCTGGCAGTATTTCGGTGGCACCGTAAAACACAGCTCGTAATCGTCACCGCCATATAGCGCAGCCTGCTGGCGATTTTCTGCCGACATACAGGCTATTGCCGCATCAGAATAGGGAAACAGATTAACCCGCAATCGTGCTCCCTTGCCACTGGCCGTGACAATGTGTTTGAGGTCGCCGTAGAGGCCATCGGAGATATCGATGCCGCTGGTCATGGTCGAGGCGCAGGCCCGGGCCAGCTCAATTCTGGGTTCCGGCTGATAGTAGGCCTGTTTGAAATACGCTGTACAGGACTCAGAGGGCTGCGGTTCGTTTAATGCAAAGCTTGTTCCCAGATGGGAGTCGATTCCGAGGCTTGCCAGCGCGATAGCACCGTCGCCGAGAAAACCGCTGACATAGATTCTGTCACCGACCTCGGCGCCAACCCGCCGCAGTACTTTTTCAGGATCGACGGTGCCCTGTACCTGAATGGTAATGCTCAACTCACCGTGAGTGATATCACCGCCCACCAGTGGACAGGCATATTTTTTAGCCAGTCCCAACAGTCCCTCACTGAATTCCTGGAGCCAGGCCGCATTCGATTCTGGCAGCACCAGGCTCAGGGTAAAGCAGAGCGGCGTGGCGGCCATGGCCGCAAGATCGCTGAGATTCACGGCCAGTGCCCGCTGGGCGATCAGGGCGGGCTCGGCCGCCGCCGGAAAATGGACGCCAGCAAGCAGCGTGTCCATGGATATGGCCAGTAGTCGATTCGATGGCAGCTGTAGCAGCGCCGCATCATCCCCGATGCCCAGAACCACCCCGGTGCGGGCAAACCCCAGGCCGGAGTCTACGAAATAGCGTTGAATGATCTCAAATTCCGATTGAATCATTATCGTGCTTGAATGGATTGAGTTTGATTGGGAAGCGTTCGCTTTACGTCGATGGAGTCTACTTCTTTTTGCGTTCCAGCGGCCGCAGGATCGCCGCCAACTTGTCCAATACACCGTTGACGTATTTGTGGCCGTCGGTAGCGCCGAACACCTTTGCCAGCTCCACCGCCTCATTGATCACCACCTTGAAAGGCACGTCGATGCGATAGGCGAGCTCATAAGTCCCCAAATATAAAAGCGCTCTCTCCACCGGGTCCAGGGCATTGACCGCGCGGTCTAGCAGTGGATTCAAATGCGCATTGAGGTGATCGACCTGCTTGGGAATTTCAAGAAACACTTCGGAAAAATAATCCCAGTCAATCTTCCCGGGATTCTCTTGCCGAAACTCTGCTTCGATCACTAGGGGCTCAGTCTTTGCGATCAGCCACTGATAGAGTGCTTGCATTATCAAACGGCGTACCTTGCGGCGCTGAGCGAAAGAGAGTTTTGGTCGACTGTTTCTGCCAGAGCTATTGCTGCCAGCGGCCACCTAAGTCTCCAGTTGACGCATTAAGCTGAGCATTTCCAGCACAGAGCTAGCAGCCTCGGCACCCTTGTTGCCGGCCTTGGTACCAGCGCGTTCGATAGCCTGCTCGATGCTGTCAACGGTGAGAACACCAAATCCGACGGGTTTGCCGCTGCCAAGACTGGCCTGGCTTAGCCCCTTCACACATTCGCCGGCCACATATTCGAAGTGAGGGGTGCCACCACGGATGACAGCGCCCAGGGCAATGATGGCGTCGAAGCGATCGCCCTCGACCATCTTCTGTACTGCCAGCGGTAATTCATAGGCGCCGGGTACCTTAACGATAGTGATGTCCTTATCCATGACGCCATGTTTGGCCAAGGATTCGAGGGCGCCTGCAAGTAAGCTGTCGACAATAAAGCTATTGAATCTCGCCACCGCTATGCCATAACTGGCCGCGCCATTGTTGTAATTACCTTCGATGGTCTTGATGGTGCTCATGTCTGCTTCCTGCCAGGTAGCGCTTGGTACATTTACGAAATTTCATATTGAACGAAATCGACGACTTCCAGATCGAATCCTGAAATGGCATTGAAGCGAGCTGGAAAGCTCAGCAGCCGCATCTTGCCAACACCTAAATCTCTGAGTATCTGTGATCCCGTGCCTATGGTCAGATCGCTGCCCGGCCTGCTGGGGGCGGTGGTTTCGTCACCCCTGGACAATGCTGAGGCTATGCTATGCGCCAGATCCTGCCCATAATCGTCGCCAGATAATAGCACAGCCACGCCCTTGCCTTCGCTGCCGATTCTCTCCAGTGCGCCGCTGAATGACCAACTGGTGTGCTCTTCATTGAATACTTCACACACGTCTCGAAGCGTATTCGGTATATGTACACGCACCAGGGTCGGTTCGTCGGCGGTGATGGTGCCCATGGTAAATGCCAAGTGCAGACTGCCACTGATCGAATCCTTATAGCTGCTGACTTCGAACTCTCCGTAACGGGTTCGCACCAGATTGGTTTCGACTCGAGTCACGGTGTGCTCGTTGGCGATCCGGTAGTGAATCAGATCGACTATGGTGCCAATTTTTAACTCGTGCTTGTCTGCAAATTTCTCCAGATCCGGCCGCCGTGCCATGGAGCCATCTTCGTTCATAATTTCCACGATCGCCGCTGCGGGTAAATAGCCCGCCATCCTGGCCAGATCGCAACCAGATTCGGTATGACCCGCGCGACGCAATACACCACCAGGCTGCGCCATGATCGGGAAGATATGGCCTGGCTGTATAATATCTTCCGGTGAACTGCTGCGGGCCACGGCTACCTGTATAGTTCGGGCTCGATCCGCGGCCGATATCCCGGTGGTAACCCCAGTCGCCGCCTCGATAGAAACCGTAAAGCTGGTGTTAAAAGTCGTGTTGTTGTCGTTAACCATCAAGGGCAAATTCAAATAGTCACAGCGCTCTCGCGTCAGCGTAAGACAGATCAAACCCCGGGCATTGGTTGCCATGAAATTGATATCTTCCGTGCGCACACGCTCTGCCGCGATAATGAGATCACCCTCATTTTCCCGGTCTTCATCATCCATCAATATCACCATCTTACCCTGGCGGATATCGTCAACGATTTCTTCTATTGCATTCATTTTCATAATTTTTGCATCAGGCGCTCAAGATATCTCGCTACCAAATCTACTTCCAAGTTTACTCCCCGCCCAACTACATAGTCACCAATTGTGGTTTCGGTCTGGGTGTGTGGTATCACATTAATTGTAAATGTGGCACCTGACACTTCGTTAACGGTCAGACTGGCTCCATCGATGCAGATCGATCCCTTCGCCGCTATGTATTTGGCAAGCGCAATCGGCGCATCGAATTCCATTCGAATACTTCCCCCGTCGGCTGTGGAGCCGACCAATTTACCTACACCGTCTACGTGTCCACTTACGATATGGCCGCCGAAGCGACTTGTGGCCAGCATCGCCTTCTCGAGATTGACCTTTGACCCAGGCTTCAGTGATCCGAGTATTGTACAATTCATGGTTTCACCAGAAACATCTGCGGCAAAGCTGTCAACGCTCAGCTCTACAACGGTCAGACAACATCCACTCACGGCGATGCTATCGCCAATCTGTAGGTCCGCCAAGTCCAGCTCGCCGTTACCAACTACGAGACGCCATTCCGATTGTAGCCGCTGCAGACTTTCGACCGTAGCTGTTGTTTCGATGATTCCGGTAAACATCTTTAAGGAACCTCTGATTAATCAACCGCAGGGCAAACCGGGACCAGTGTCACTCTTATGTCCCCGCCCACCTTGTCTAAATCTTTGACTTCAAAATCGACACTGTCCGCCAATGATTGTAATCCGGTAAGATCAAACAATGCCTTGGCATCACTACCCAGTAATCGGGGCGCAATATAGACGAGCAACTCGTCTACCAGACCAGCCTGGATAAATGCACTGCTCAAGGTCGATCCTGCCTCCACCAAAACTTCATTGCATGCAAATTTGGAGGCCAGCGATTCTAGCACAAATTGAAGGCTGACACGCGACGCCGCCTTCGTTGCTCGAACGACCTCAACGTTGTCGGGGAAGGCCTGATCTGTGGGCACAGCTTTCACGGTGTAAATTAATACCTCACCATCCGCTGCAATAATCCTGGCAGCAGCGGGTGTGCGTAAATGACTATCGAGCACAACCCGTAAAGGCTGTCGGGCCAAAGACATTTTGTTGTGTGCCCTGGATTCTGGATCGAGATCGAGTTCTTCCCCCCGCAGGTTTAGCGACGGGTCGTCCGCCAACACCGTGCCTATTCCTGTCACTATGGCGCTGCTGCGCGCCCGCTGTTTTTGCACATCGGCTCGGGCTGCCGCTGAACTTATCCACTTGCTCTCACCATTGGCCAGGGCAGTACGACCATCGAGGCTCATAGCCAGTTTGCAACACACGTAGGGGAGTCCGAGTTGCTGTCGCTTGATGTAGCCGGGGTTTATTGCCCTCGCCGCGCCTTCAAAATCGACCAGGTGCACGACGGCAATACCCGCCCCCTCAAGCGCCGCTACACCCTTACCCGAAACTTTGGGGTCGGGGTCGATGCCGGCAATCACAACTTCGGCGACACCGGCCTCGAGCAGGGCATCGGTGCAGGGTCCGGTGCGTCCCGTGTGAGAACAGGGCTCAAGACTCACAAGCGCGGTGGCACCACGGGCTTGCTCACCGGCATTATTCAGTGCCATTGCTTCGGCGTGGTCTTCACCCGCTGCGATGTGCCAGCCCTCACCCACAACTAAACCGTCTTTAACGAGGACACAACCCACGCGCGGGTTGGGTGTCGCCGTAATGACCTTGCGAGCAAGTCCAATCGCCCGCCGCATATTAACCGGCCAGTCAATATTCTGTTCGCTAAGCTCGTTGTTGGAAAGAGTTTGCATGGAACCGTGCGTTTCCTAACGCTGGTAGTTAACACCACATACTACCAGAGCCAGATAACCGGGACTATTCTGGACTATTTTTGGAATTATCCTGGGAGAGGCGATCGATTTCCTGGCGAAATTCGTCGAGGTCCTTGAAGCTGCGATAAACGGAAGCGAAACGGACGAAGGCAACTTCGTCCAGTTCACGCAACTCCTTCATCACCAGCTCACCAACGGCGCGAGACTGAATTTCACGTTCACCCGTAGAACGCAGGTTAGCCTTGATGCGACCAATTGCTTCTTCCACTTTCTCGGTACTGACCGGTCTTTTTTCCAGCGCCTTGTTAAAACCGGCCAGAAGCTTATCTTCGTTGAACGGTTCTCGAATACCATTCTGCTTGATGATTCGGGGCATAACCAGTTCGGCAGATTCGTAAGTGGTAAATCTATCTTCACAGGTAATACATTCGCGACGTCTGCGCACATGATTACCTTCAGCAACCAGCCTAGAATCAATTACCTTGGTGTCGAAGGCACCGCAAAAAGGACAATGCATAAAATACCTATCGTTCTGTTTTATCTGCGTATCCGGCTATCGCGACTTCGGCAAGGTGTTTACAACTGTCGATAAACCGGATACCTGGAACAAAGATCAATCGCCTTTTTCTGCACTTCCGCGATCCTGGCATCGTTGTCCAGATCGTCTAGAATATCACACATCCAGGTAGTCAGCTCCGTCGTCTGTGCTTCTTTAAGTCCGCGAGTAGTAATGGCTGGAGAACCTATGCGCAAACCGCTGGTTACGAACGGTGGCTTCGGGTCATTTGGCACCGCATTCTTATTCACCGTAATATTCGCCCGCCCCAGGGCTGCGTCCGCATCCTTACCGGTGATGCCCTGCTTGATAAGACTCAGTAGAAACAAGTGGTCATCGGTACCATTGGATATAACATCATAGCCGCGATCGATAAACCCCTGGGCCATGACCCTGGCATTCTGTAATACCTGGCGTTGATAAGACTTGAAGTCGTCACTCATGGCTTCGAGGAAGCACACGGCCTTGGCGGCGATTACGTGCATTAGAGGCCCGCCCTGACTTTCCGGGAACACCGCAAAATTAAGCTTCTTTTCTAATTCCGGATTAGCCCGTGCCAGGATTAACCCGCCCCTGGGTCCACGTAAGGTCTTGTGCGTGGTGGAGGTGGTGACATCGGCAATGTTGACCGGGCTCGGATACACATCGGCCGCTATCAGACCTGCGACGTGCGCCATATCCACGACGAAGTAAGCGCCGATGCTGTCGGCAATCTCGCGAAATCGATTCCAGTCCACCACCCTGGAGTACGCCGAGAACCCGGCCATGATCATCTTCGGCTTGTGCTCCTGCGCCAGGGCATCGACCTGATCGTAATCAATTTCTCCGGTTTCCTTGTTCAAGCCGTATTGAATCGCATTGTAAATTCGACCCGAAAAACTAACGCTGGCACCATGGGTGAGATGCCCGCCATCCGCCAGGCTCATCCCCAGCATCGTGTCGCCCGGTTTTAATAAGGCCATATAAACGGCCGCGTTCGCCTGGGAACCGGAGTGGGGCTGTACGTTGGCAAAGTCGGCATCGAACAAACTCCTGGCCCTGGCTATGGCCACGGCCTCGACCACATCTACATGCTCACAACCGCCGTAGTAGCGTTTACCTGGGTAGCCCTCGGCATATTTGTTCGTCAGCACTGTACCCTGAACCGACAACACCAGTGGACTGGTATAGTTTTCAGACGCGATTAATTCAATATGTTGTTCCTGACGGATATTTTCTGCTTCGATAGCTGCGCTGATTTCTGGATCAAACTCAGACAGGCTGACATCGCTATTAAACATCGACTACTCCGGATGGTAAGTTACGACTTGCATGATGGGGATTTTCGAAGGCGCTATTCTACATGATGCCTGCACATTGAACATCAATATTCGGGGAAGCTCTGGAGTATCACCAGGGCCTGCCTGCTATGCCATAATAGCGACCGGAATTTTATGCAACATCGGGAAGAAAAAGAATGGCTCAATTTGTTTACACCATGCATCGGGTTGGCAAAGTCGTACCGCCCAAACGGGAGATACTGAAAGATATCTCGTTGTCGTTTTTCCCCGGTGCCAAGATCGGCGTGCTGGGACTCAATGGTTCGGGGAAATCCACCCTGCTCAGAATCATGGCCGGTCTGGATAAGGACTTTAACGGCGAAGCCAGGCCGCAGCCAGATATCAAAATTGGATTCCTGCCCCAGGAGCCGGTGCTGGATGAGTCCTGCGACGTGCGGGGAAACGTACAGCAGGGCATCAAGGACACCATCGACCTAGTTGACGCATTTAACGCGATCAGCGAAAAGTTCGCCGAACCCATGAGCGATGAGGAGATGAACGAATTACTGCAGCAGCAGGGTGAATTGCAGGACAAGATCGATGCCGTCGATGGCTGGGAAGTAGAGCGCATTCTCGAGCGTGCGGCCGATGCCCTGCGCCTACCACCGTGGGACGCAGAAGTGGCCCATCTGTCTGGTGGCGAGAAGCGGCGGATTGCTCTGTGCCGGCTATTGCTGTCGGAACCCGATATGTTGCTGCTGGACGAACCCACCAACCACCTCGACGCGGAGAGCGTGGCATGGCTGGAAAGGTTCCTGCAGGAGTACCCGGGCACCGTGGTAGCAATCACTCACGACCGCTATTTCCTCGACAATGCCGCCGGTTGGATCCTGGAACTGGACCGCGGTTACGGTATCCCCTATGAAGGTAACTACAGCGCCTGGCTGGAGGCCAAGGAAAAACGTCTGCATGTGGAGGCGAAACAACAGGCCGCCCATAAACGCAGCATCAAGTCGGAATTGGAGTGGGTGCGCGCCAATCCCAAGGGCCGGCAATCCAAGAGCAAGGCCCGTATAGCCAGATTCGAGGAACTGAACTCGCAAGACTTCCAGGAGCGCAATGAGACCTCGGAGCTGTACATCCCGCCAGGCACCCGGCTTGGCGACAAGGTGATTGGAGTCAAGAATCTGAGCAAGGGCTTTGGCGATGTCAGCCTGATCGACGACTTGAGTTTCAGCATCCCCAAGGGCAGCATCGTCGGCATTATCGGCGGCAACGGCGCCGGCAAGACGACTTTTCTGCGGATGCTGGTTGGGCAGGAGCAGGCGGACTCTGGTTCCATAGAAATTGGTGACACCGTGGATCTGGCCTATGTAGATCAGAGCCGCGACACACTCAAAGGCGACAACACCGTCTGGGAAGAACTGTCCGACGGCCAGGAGATATTGAAAATTGGCAAATTCGAGATATCTTCCCGCGCCTATGCCAGCCGCTTCAATTTCAGGGGCGGCGATCAACAGAAATTCGTCAAAGACCTCTCCGGGGGCGAACGCAACCGACTACACATGGCGAAACTACTGAAGCGAGGAGCCAACGTGCTGCTGCTCGACGAACCGACCAACGACCTGGATGTAGAAACCCTTCGTGCCCTGGAGGAAGGCCTGCTGGCATTCCCGGGCTGTGTAATCGTGGTATCACACGATCGCTGGTTTCTCGACCGCATCTGCACCCACATCCTCGCATTCGAAGGCGATAGCCAGGTGCGGTGGCACGAAGGCAACTACTCAGACTACGAACTCGACCGCAGGAAACGCCTTGGTGATGGCGCGCAACCGACCCGCATCAAATACAGGAAACTAAGCGCCTGATTCCGACGTGTTAGCCCGAAGTAATGTCTTGCCCTAAGATATCCCCAGAAAATATCGAACTAATTCAAAAATTAGTTCAAATGAGAGTGCTTTGAGTACTACGCTAAATGAAAGTAGGAGTCGCGGTTTGCTGAGGCCCCATTAGTCCCATCAAAAGGTAGCACCGAGTATACCGCGTCAATCGCAGGATACTTTCCCGGCGAAGATCCTCTACCCTACTTTCC
>Ga0310122_10000126_pt1 | contig 47734 bp, 36 predicted proteins | sample CB6_Bottom_1051__FD_203503 | JGI IMG/M metagenome (GOLD analysis project Ga0310122, IMG submission 203503) | Marine microbial communities from Western Arctic Ocean, Canada - CB6_Bottom_1051 | ecosystem: Environmental > Aquatic > Marine > Oceanic | place: Canada: Western Arctic Ocean | collected... | reverse complement strand
AAACGAGATTTTCAGGGGCGATCGGATCGGTTACTTCACAACTGGCACGAGCGCTTGTCGCGCGCCCACCGTCAGCGAGAGCCTCGATTTCGTAGACATACCTGCCCGGGTCGATGATGTCGGTGGTCGATACCGCATTCCCCGCAAGCGTCTGTAACAGCGATCCATCTCGATAGATCAGAATCTCTTCATAGAGAGTGTCTGGTCCGTTCGACCAGTCCAGTTGGGCAACGTTTTCGTTGGTTACCGGATCGGGAGCTGCAGAGCAGAACGCCAGGTATGGCGGCTGCAATACAATGATGCTGCAGGATGAAGGCAGGGTGGTTGTACGATCCCCGCGCTCGACCAGCTGGTATTCGTGGTTTCCAAAAGAGACGTCCGCATCGATGAACATCTCGGCGGTTCCTGCAAGTGTGGCGATGACGGTGCCGTCTCTGTAGACATCGATAGCTTCGTATTCGGTGTCCTGATTCATCCATGTGAATGTGACTTCACGATGGTGCGAGACGCATTGCAGCATATCAGCAGGATCCAGAACCCGGATACTGCTGCTCTTCTTGACGGAGGTAACAGTGCGGCGAGTTCCGTTGACCTTGTAAGTGTGGTTACCTTCTGCCACGTTTTCGTCCGTGAAACTCTCGGCATCTCCTGGCAGCGTGGCATGGTGGGCGCCGTCGCGGAACAGATCGACTTGATCGTAAACCGCACGATTGTTCCACGAGACCGATACCGTCTGGCCAAGTGCTTCAGTTTGGACTTGATTGGGGGAGCGCAGGGAATGCCCGAGGAAAACATAAAGGGCTCCCGCTTCGCTACGACCGTAAGGCTTGGTTCCCGGCGCACCGATCATCATGTCGTTACCGCGGTCGTCGTTGAAGTTTCCGGCAGCTCCGACAGAATATCCGACCTTCTGATCTTGCCCCAGACCGATGAAACCTCGACCTGAATGCTGGAGCAGATCCAGTAACTGAGATCCACCGAGATTCTGGTCCCCATCCACTCTGTGCGCGATGCCCTTTTCCACCTCCAGCAGTACCGAACGAGGTATTCCCACGATGTGGTCATCGACACCGTCACCGGTGACGTCATAAGTACCGTGGGCCGATTGGCCTTCCTCTTCGTTATCAAAGAAGGTGTCATAGCGAGTGACCATGGGATGCGACTCTGCGAGATTGATCTCCTCATCCGGATCGGAACTTCCTCGAATGAGGTAAGCGACCGTCGCAATCGTTTCTGGATCGTGATCATCGAGCGAGCGAGTGACGAGGATTTCTGTGTCTCCATCGGCATCGGCATCGCCGGCACAACTGATGGACTGTCCCACCTCATCGTTGGCTACTGGAGTTCTGATGGTTACTCCGGAAAGCCCGCTGTCAGAGAGCGCGTTCAGATTTATCTCTGCGGAAGGCGTGCTTCCACCGAAGATGATCCATGCACGACCGGCTGCGGGGTTAGCAGCATCTCCGAAACGCAGAGAGGCGATGGCGATGTCGGTATGCCCGTCGCCATTGAAGTCCTCCAGGTCTGCCACTGAAGATCCGACTCTATTATCGTGGCCGCCGGTCTTGAACACGGCGACACCAGATTGGGCCATGCTGAAATCCATCCAGGAGGAAAGTGAAGGGCCTCCCAGAATCAGGTATGCAGCCCCGGCGCCACCATTTTGGTTGTGCTCTTCATTGGGAGCGCCGACGAGCACGTCACCATATCCGTCACCATTGAAGTCGCCGGCACCCGAAACTGCAGATCCGAAACGGCCGTCTTCTTGGCCACCGATCATCGTGATCCCGGCACTTCCGAGGCTCGAGACATCGATGGTGGGGGGGAGGTTGGGCGATCCATAGATGATGTAGGCTCTGCCTGTATCCGGTTCGTGGTGAATCGGATCGGTACTGACCGCACCCGGAGCACCGACGATGAAATCATCGATGCCGTCGCCGTTCACGTCTCCGGCATTGGAGACGGAGAATCCAAGTTGGTCTCCCGGGGTTGCCCCCTCCAGAACTACTACCGAATCAGAAGGCGGGAATTTCAGATCGATTTCGGTATCGATATCCGCAGATCCCCTGATGATATAGGCGTTTCCACCGGTGTTGTGAGACGGGTTATTTGCACCCGGAGCTCCGACAACGATATCTGAAATCCCGTCACCGTCGACATCCCCGGCTCCCGAAGATGATGCTCCAAGATGAGATTCCTGGTTTGCGCCGAAGATTTTTACCTGGGCGGTATCAATGAATACCTGGTCCGAGGCACCTGAAATGACGGTAACGACCAGCAGTACGGTGGCGGTAGAAAGAACCCTGAGAACTGTGAGGGAACGGGGGGGCATATTCTTCTCCCAATACATATAAGACTCGGTAGGTCTTCGGAGAGATCAGAACTCTCCGCAACGTTTGGACTACCGATACAACCTCTTCACCCCCGCCTTTGGCGAGGCTAAATACAAATGAATAGACCTCAAGAATATGATTCAGAGGGGAATCCTACAAGCGTTGTAAATGGATGTTTGTGATATGGGAGAGGTACGATATGTGAGTAACGGGCTTTTTCAAAAAGAGCAAGGGGTGAGGTGCCCGGTAGGCACCTCACCCCTGTTGGTTGCGATAATAGCGTAGTTCGAAATTCTGTTCAGGAATTTACGGTCACACCGGAACCAGCAGTCACGGCATTAGTGTCTGCAGTGACAATCGTGTCATTGCTGACATTTTCTTGCCAGTTGATCACATTGACGTTCTCGGTGTTGATCACACAGTAACTGCAAGCATTCGAGAAGGTTCTGCAGACGAAGTATCCGCAGATGCTTACGAAGAAGGGGAAGAACACTGGCGCGAAAGAAGCGGCGATGCTGGAGGTGCTAGGAGCAGAGAAGAAAGCTCCGGCACTGAAGACCGCACAGGCGACCAGGAAACCACGCGCAGCCGTGTTCCAGAAACAGTAAGCCTCGACGATGTTGTCGACCTTGCCGGTGAAGATCTGGAAGCCGTTCTTCCACATGTTGGAAGTGCAGGCAGCGAAACAGGCGACAGCCGCAGTCGCAACCACCGACAGGAATATGTTCATGTCGAATGCGGTGTTGACCGCGTAGTTGGTTGCGATGGTGCACAGGGCGAGGAACCCGAGGATGCCTGTGACGACGCGAGCCGTCGGGTAATTTGCGATACAACAGTTGTTGCTGACGACGTCCTGGTGAGCAACATTCTTGTTTGTCTTGGCGTTCATTGCCTGACCTTTCCCGTATGGTGGCCTCTCCGGGCCTTATCTTGTGGCCCGCAGGCCTCGGGCACGGTCCATCCGGGCCCACCGGATACATCGGCTCGGGGGGGATTCGAACTTTACTCAAACCGGGTTTTTTTCCTGAAATCGGTCAGATACTGGCCAGGGAATGGTCCAGATCGTCCAGTAGTGTTCTCACGTGTAGTTTCACGTCGAATACCTCTCGGCTGTATTTTTCCGCCCCATCGGCGAGATTCCGTCTCAGATTCTCGTCTCCAGCGAGTGTGAGGATCGCCCGTGTGAGGGTTTCGTCCCGCTCATCTTCGAGCAGGTAGCCTCCGGTGGTGGGAATCAGTTCTGGCAACAATCCGCGCCTACTGGCAATTACCGGAACCCCACAGGCCATCGCTTCTCGCGCCGCTCGACAGGTTCCATCAGAGCCGGGAACCAGAAAAACGACCATGTCGAAGCCAGCGAGGTGCAGCGGATATGAACTCGGTTCGATATAGCCCGGAAAATGAATGCGATCACCGAAACCAGAGTCTCTGGCCGGGTTTTGTGCGAGTTGGACCTGGCGGGATCCTCGACCGAGGATCTCGAGATGCAATCTGGGATCAATACGTGCGGCTGCGGCGAATGAATCGATCAATTCAGGAAATCTCCGGTGCTTCTGCATCCGGGCGACCACACCAATGACGATCTTGTCCTTCATCGTGGAAGCAGAGGGCTTCGAGGGTTCCGCATGTGAAGTTGATTTGAAACGCTCGAGATCGAGTAGCGGGGGGATGATCCGAATTTTTTCACGGGATCGTTTTTTTGATGACGCGAGTCTTTCTGCGGCTTGTTGGGTGGGTGCGATCCAGAGGTCCGTGTGCCGTGCGATCCAGGCGGCACGCAGGCCCCGCGGGGGATCGAGATCGTAGGTGCTCCGGATCAAGAGCGGGCCATCCTGAGTACGCGCGAGAGCACACACGAGATGGTCACCGTCGAGATGAGAGTGAATGAAATCGGGTTTCTCTTGCGCGATCAGTTTTCGTAACTTCCGCACATCGGAACGCAAACTCGAAAGATGAAAATGCTTGGGCATCCGCAAACCGTGGAAAGTACGAAGTCCCCTCGCCCTGGCGGATTGATCGAGAACGTTTTCGGCTTGTGGATGGGTGCTGGAGATGAAGCGAATCTCGGCACCGACTGCAGCCTGAGCCGTTGCGAGTACCATCGCCGGATCTGAAGGTCCGGTGAACTTGTGATTGGCGAAGAGATGGAAGATCTTCACGAGTTTGCTTCCGTTACTTCAGGAGGGCGTCTGGGCGCTCGCCACTCAGGACCTCGGTGATGGCGGGGCATCGAATCGGGATCGATGCCTCGTCCACGGAGAGATCGTCTTTCCCACAGGCAGGCATATTTGAGGAATACGGAGAATGCTGCGATTGATGCAAGAATGAAACCTGCGAAGCCGTCCTTCCAGCCTTTCTTGAACAAGTACATCCGGATGAACTTCCAGGGTGCCCTGAAGAACATTCCGAAGACGTGACCTCTCTTACCTCGAACGTCGTTTTCGCGAGCTGCGATCGAGGTGAAGAAATCGATTCTATCTATGTGTTGCTGAAGGTCTCTGTAGGAGTAGTGCAGGATTTCCCCCGCCAGTGCGCTGGCTTTGCCGTCCAGTTCGATGTGGTCGTGAGGGTTGACCCCAGCCCAGCGTGCCTTGCGTCGATCAAAGAGCCGGATCTTGCGGTCGGGATACCAGCCGCCGTGACGGATCCAGCGGCCCAGGTGCCAGGTGAGTCTTGGCATCGAAAACCCAGCGAATCTGGGTTCCGACGAGAGCACTTCTTGTAGTTCTTTGCGCAACTCGGGAGTCACACGTTCATCGGCATCGAGGGAAAGGATCCAGTCGGTGGGGGCGAAATCGATGGCTCGGTTCTTCTGCTGGATATGGCCGGGCCAATCGGTGACGTACACGTGTTCAGTAAATTCTTTGGCGATTTCTACGGTGCGATCTGTGGATCCAGAATCGACCACCACGATATGAGGTACCCACTGAAGGGATTGTAGGCAGTCCTGGATGTTCTCCTCTTCGTTGAAGGTGATGACGGTCGCAGTCAAGTCAGTCATCATCGATCTACCTCCAGGTACCGGGGATACCATTCTCGATCGAGTCGAGGGTCAATCTCTGTACGGAGACGGTGGAAATAGACCAGTGCTTCCTGCTGCTCCTGGCCCAGATGGTAGCAAATGCAACGGTGCAGGTAGTCACTGGCAGCCGATCTGTCGAAAATTTCCGGATGAGACCTGCTGAAGTCAATTGCGAACTGGTCTCGCGAGGCGAGCCCCAGCTGTGCGGCTTCACCAAGGACCGAAACGACCCATGTTGGTAGTCCTTCTCGCGCTAGCCACACTGCGAAGACGAAAGGGAGGCCGGTTCGTTCCTTCCACGCCTGACCCAGATCGATTCGCTCGATGGGGCTCGAGAGATGTCCCAGAGCTGCATCTCCGATGAGCAGGATCGCCTCGGGAGGGTTCGGACTTTCAAACGATGACAGGTCGGAACGGGTCTCCATCAATTCCAGCGGCGGGAGTCCATCGAGATGGCGCAGAACTTGAAGAAGTTCAACGGACGAACTGCTGGCCTGATCCACCGCAACGACCTCCAGATCCCTCCAAGCCTTGCGGCAAAACAGCAGGATCGAGCCCACCTCGCCATCACAGGAGATGCAATGTCCGGGGACGATGCGGTAGCGAGGATCGCGGCAAGCTTCGACCTGAGGTACGAGCCCGACATCGATCTCCCCGCTCTTGAGGTGGTTTGCCAGTTCGCTGGGTAGAGCTTCGACGATGTCCCAGCGGTCATCCTCTCGCGACAGTTTGTCGCACAGTGGCAAGGCATTCAGGAAGTCGATGGCACCGAGGCGAATTTTCATCGTTTCCACTCCTCGGGATCCAGCAGTTGCCGTGCTTTTTTTAGCAGTCGTTTCAACAACTGACGCTTTCCGCCGGTTACTCCGTACATGAAACGAAAGCCCTCGCCTGGTTGTAGAGCCGGAATCTGGTTGCACCGGGATTTCCGGTATGAACGGACCAACCTGGTCAGGTTGGCGAGTCGATCTGCAACCGGACCCAGGCCGCCAGGATCGAGATCGACGAGGATCGTCCGGTAGGTCCCGTTGTCTTCTTTCTGTATCAGGATGTTCATCAGATTGAGATCTCCATGCAGCCAACCTTGCTCATGGAAGTGATGTATCGTGCTGGCGGTGGTCTCCAGAAACTTCTGGCGTTCGCTTGCTGACAGTGATCGATCTGCTAGCAAGTCGAGTAGTGTATCGACCTCGCGTTCGAGACAGATCAACATCTCGACCTTGAAACCGATTCCTGCAGACGTGGCAGCAACGGCGATGATCTGTGAGGTGGGGATGCCCTGCTGATTGATGCAGTTGCACATCTCCATCTCCTGTACGAAACGCTTCGGTCGCCAGTGCCTGTCTCGCACGAGGTGAGCGAGCCATCCTCCACGAAGGCAACTCTTCCACATCAACAGTGACCCGCTTGCATGACGAAAAACTGGATGATCTGTCCGGCCGGACCGATATCCCTCGAGAGGCAGATTGGCCTCTCCCTGGATGAATCCGCTCGATTCGACCTCAGCAGTTCGTGAAGAGAGCCACCAGGTGGTACGGGATCCGCACCGCTGTACCTGCGGTGCATCGATGGTCGGCCCAGGCATGGTGGATTCAGGTGGTGAGACGGGATCCTGGATCATCAAGTCACTCATATCGCAGGGAAACGCAGGAAGGAGAAAAAATGGTCGGACCGAGTGGATTCGAACCACCGACATCCACACCCCCAGCGTGGCGCGCTACCAGACTGCGCTACGGCCCGACCTGAGTCATCCATTTTGCTATCGATCCGATGCTAGTCGGAGGGGACTCGTCGTCAAGCCCTCCGATCAATCTCATTCTTCCACATCTGCTGCGGAATCAGCCCCGGACGTTTTTTCGGAGTCCGGTACCGAGTCCAATGGGACTTGGTTCGGTGGCAAGATGACACCGCCAGAGATGGTAAACCGCAGTACCTCTTCGACGCTCAGGTCGAGCGGAATAATATCGACTCGTGGCACCAAAATGGTGTATCCGGTGATGGGAGTGGGGCTCGAAGGGATGAATATCGCCACCACGTCCTGTCCGGCGACCTTTACGATGTCGCGGAAGCCCGAGCTGGTGACGAACCCGAGTGACCACAGCCCCTTGCGCGGATATTCGACCGCGACGGCGGTCTCGTATTCGATCTTGTTCTTCTCCTCGAAGAAGAACTGCGTCACCTGTTTTGCATAGGGATAGATCACCTTGATGAGAGGGATCTGTTGAATCATCGCCTCGATGATCTTCAGCAGTTGTCGTCCGAGGACCCCCCTGAAGATGATTCCAACGGCGAGAACCAAGAAGATGGCCATGACGAACCCGAGCCATGCAGGTGTCAGAGTAGCCACGCGTTCAGAGAAAAGGGTATCGTCGGTTCGTTCGGGAAAGTTGGTATCGTCGACGACTTCATCCAGTTGCCAAGCTGGAAGCCCGACCATCCCTTGCCAGAACTTTTCCTTCATCAGTTCGGATGAGAGTCCCGTGCGCATCATGGTGGTCAGGGGGGTAGCGATTTTCTCGTTGATGAAGTTGTAGGCGATCACCAGGATGAGGATCGTGAGAATTGTCGGAAGAAGAGTTCCGAGTCCGGACAGGAATGCCCGGCTGATTCGACCCCGCTTCTTCTTGTTCTTCTTTGCCAAGGATCCTCCCGGATCTGGTGGTCAGAATGCTGAAAACACTACGCTGGGATCGAAACCGTCGCATCCTCTGCGAAGCAGGATCACAGCAAAAGGGCCTGCTGTCTAGATTCTGAACAAACGAGACCCGGATCACAAGTTTCGCAGTCCGTCTGGAGATGGTGGTGGGTTTCGTTACCCTGTCCTCACCGTTGCCGCCACTGGTGCCGCACTGTCGGCAGGAGCAAGTCATGGGCCTGATCACACTCTCTGGACTCACTCCGAGTAACTCCGGGATTCACCTGGGAAATTACTTCGGGGCGATTCGACAATGGATCGACCTCCAGGATCAGGGTGGGGCGCATTATTTCATCGCTTCTTACCATGCCCTCACATCGGTCAGGAAATCGGAAGAACTGTCTTCGAATATATCGAGGATCGCCATGGATTATCTGGCCCTGGGGCTCGATCCAGAAAAAGCGGTGCTCTATCGACAAGAAGATGTCCCCGAGGTTTGCGAACTTTCCTGGATCCTGTCGACTGTAACTCCCATGGGACTTCTCGAACGTTGTCACGCCTACAAGGACAAGGTGGCGCAAGGCCTTTCTGCAGATCACGGATTGTTCGCCTATCCGGTGCTGATGGCTGCTGACATTCTCATCGTGCGATCCCATCGTGTGCCGGTTGGCCAGGACCAGAAGCAGCATGTCGAGGTGACCAGAGATATCGCTGGCAAGTTCAATCAGACATTCGCAAAGGTGTTTCCGATTCCCGAACCGCTCATCTTCGAAGGGCAGGCTGCCAGGGTTCCCGGGATCGATGGGCAGAAGATGAGCAAGTCCTACGGAAATGATCTTTGCATCTTCGACAGCGAAAAAAAGTTAAAGAAACAGGTCATGTCCATCGTGACTGATTCTCGAGGAGTGGAAGAATCCAAGAATCCGGAGGGTAATACCATCTGCGACCTGTACAAACTCGTTGCCACCGAGGAGCAGGTAGCAGAGATGGACAACAAGATGCGCGCTACTGGTATCGGTTACGGGTACGGCCATGCGAAGCAGCAGTTATTCGATTCGTTGCTGGAGTATTTTGCCGATGCCAGGACTCGTCGTGCCAAGCTAGAGGCGGATCCCGAGCAGGTAGAAGAGATTCTTCACGAGGGGGCGCGCCGCGTACGACCCGTCATCGAGGAGACGATGGATGCGGTTCGCTCAGCAGTGGGTGTGAGGTCGACTCATCTGACGCGGGATTGAGATCCTCCGGAAGAAGACCAGCCAATATCGGTCAGATCCGGGTCGGAAATCCCTGGCACAGTTCCCGTACATCGGCACGTATGCTCTCGATGCGATTCTCGTCTGCGGGATCTTTGAGGATCTCGAGGATCCAGTTTCCGATCAGGCTGATTTCATCGCTTCCCATGCCGCGACTGGTGATGGTCGGGGTACCGATCCTCATCCCGCTCGGGCGTCTCGGTGGCGCGGGATCGTAGGGAATCATGTTCATGTTCACCACGATTCCTGCCTTGCCGAGTACTGCCTCGGCGATATCTCCGGTCAGATCCATCGATCGCAGGTCGGCGAGTATCATGTGATTGTCGGTTCCTCCGGAGACCAGACGCAGGCCCCCGTCGGAGAGAATCTCGCCGAGATGAATTGAGTTCTCGACGATCTTCTTTGTGTATTGACGGAAGGCCTCGGTCTTGGCTTCCTGGAAGCAAACCGCCCGTGCCGCCACCAGGTGCATCAGTGGTCCACCCTGGCCTCCGGGGAACACCGCCGAATCGATCTTCTTCGCCAACTTCTTGCGACAGAGGATCAGTCCGCTTCTGGGCCCTCTGAGGGTCTTGTGAGTGGTGGTGGTCACCACGTCAGCATGCGGGATGGGACTCGGGTGCACTCCTGTTGCAACGAGACCGGCGATGTGGGCCATGTCGACCATCAACCTGGCCCCGACTTCATCGGCGATGCGACGAAATCCTGCAAAATCGATGATTCGTGGATAGGCGCTGGCACCGGCGACGATCAGTTTCGGTTGGAATTCCCTGGCTAGTTGTTCGACGAGGTCAAGATCGATCATCTCGCTGTCGGCGTTGACCGGGTAGTGCTCGAACTGGTAGATCTTTCCTGTCAGGCTGACGCGCGCTCCGTGAGAAAGATGGCCACCGTGAGCCAGATCCATGGCGAGAACCTTGTCCCCTGGCGCCAGCAGGGCGCCATAAGCAGCGATATTCGCCTGGGTTCCCGAGTGGGACTGCACATTTGCATGCTCGGCCCCAAACAGTTCCAACGCCCGTGATCGCGCCAATTCCTCCGCCTCGTCGACGACTTCGCAACCACCGTAGTACCGTCGACCCGGATATCCCTCGGCGTACTTGTTGGTCAAAACCGAACCCTGGGCCAGGAGAACCGCATCGCTGACGATGTTTTCGCTGGCGATGAGGTTGATCTCTCCGCTCTGGCGTTGCTCTTCGCGAAGTATGATCGCGGCGATTTCAGGGTCGGTTTTCGTCAAAGGCTCCATCGCTTGTCTTTCCTTACTCGGTGGATTGGCCTGCTCGGGTTTGATGGCGCAGCCAGCTCTCGATAAAGGGTTGGAGGTTTCCATCGAGTACATCGTCGACGTTACTGGTTTCATGCTCGGTTCTATGATCCTTGATCATCTTGTAAGGATGCAGGACATAGGAGCGAATCTGGCTGCCAAAAGCGATATCGCTCTTGGTGCCCTGGAGTCGATCCAGTTCTTCCCTGCGTTGGCGCTCCTGTGCCTCCAGGATGCGAGCAGTGAGCACTCTCATCGCCTGGGCCCGGTTGGCGTGCTGAGAGCGTTCGTTCTGGCATTGCACGACGATCCCCGTGGGGATGTGAGTGATCCTGACCGCGGAATCGGTGGTGTTGACGTGCTGCCCTCCCGCACCGCTGGCTCTATAGGTATCGATTCGAAGATCGGACTCAGTGATCTCGACAGTTTCAGAAACGTCGGTTTCCGGAATCACTCGGACCGAGGCGAAGGCGGTCTGGCGTCTCGCCTGTGCATCAAAAGGCGAGATCCGAACGATGCGATGAACTCCCGATTCAGCCTGGAGATACCCGTAGGCATAGTCACCGACGACGTGAATCGTCGATGATTTCAGCCCGGCTTCCTCAGCGAATTGCTCGTCGATGATCTTGGTGCGGAATTTCTGCTGTTCCGCCCAGCGTAGATACATCCGCTGGACCATCAGGGTCCAGTCACAGGCATCGGTGCCGCCAGCTCCGGACTGGATCTCGAGATATGCATTGGCCGAAGCGTATTTTCCAGAAAGCAAGGTCCTCAGTTCGAGCCCATCGGCCAGTTTGAGCAGACGAAGGCTATCGGTCTCGACCTCGGCGAGGGACTCTGCGTCTTTCTCCGCTTCGGCGAGTTCGTACAGTGCCAGGGTATCCGACAGTTGACTGGCCAGCTTCTCGATGCTCTGCACCGATTCCTTGACCTTCTTCATCTGATCGATGACGGTCTCCGCCTTTTCGCGATCATCCCAGAATCCCACGGCGGACATTTCTTTCTCGAGTTTGTTGAGACGCTTCTTTTGCTCGTCATGGCGCGTCGCATCGCGGATTCGTTCGAGAAGTTGCTCGATGGAGCGCAATCGAGTTTTAACCTCAGCGTTCACGACTCTCCGCCATTCCCTCGGGTGTGACCATCATGGTGACGGCACCATGGTGCCGCCGGGAGGCCTTTTAGCCAAGTGAACTCTTGGCAGCGTGCGGAATTGAAGAAGGGCCCGGAGGGGTTCCCTCCGGGCCCTGTATCTACCAGGTGGGTAAGGCGGATGGTGCCGCCTCCCCCGTCAGGGGAGCGGGCTAACGCACCCACCTCCTAGTAGAGCCACGGACAATCATCAATGGACCACCTCCTCTCTTAGGTTGGAGTTTCCCGGCCTCAAGCGGGCGTGACACCCGTAGCCGGGTACCGTCCCGCCTGGCGGCGTCCCACCAGGCTTCTCACTGTTGACCCGGGCGACTCACGCCGGGGTCGAGGATCTGGCAACAACAGAGTGCTCCGAATCCTGTGATACCATTCTACCGGACCAGGGTTCAGTGGGGAATCCTGGAGGAGAATCGACCGGCAAGATCCGATCCTGGCATGTTTGGGAGCAATTTACCCGGTCACCTATTCGCTGAAACGGGAGTTCGATGGAGCATCGCAAGATCTCACCGGTGGGTAGATTGGCTCCCAGTCCGACCGGTGTCCTGCACCTGGGCAACGCCAGGTCGTTCCTGTTGGCGTGGTTATCGATTCGCAGTCGAGGAGGAATTCTGCGCCTCCGGATCGAGGACATCGATGGGCCGCGGGTTCGGTCCGGGGCGATCGAGCAAACCATCGAGGATCTGCAGTGGCTGGGACTCGACTGGGACGGAGAGCCCGAGATCCAGACCGAGCATCTCTCTCGCCACGAACAGGCTCTCGGGGTCCTTCAGCAGCAGCGACTCGTCTATCCGTGTACCTGTTCTCGGCGCGAAGTGGAGCAGGCAGCCAGTGCCCCGCACGAATCCAGCGGCATCGCGGCCGAGACGATTTACCCGGGGACTTGCCGCGACCGCTGGCAAGATGAGAAGCATGCACGCTCAGAGACTGGTCGGGATCCGGCGCTTCGATTGCGGGTGATGGAACCTTCCTTTGCCTTCGTGGACCAGTTTACCGGTCCCCAGGTTGGAGAGTTGTCGGGTGACTTCGTGGTACGCAAGCGAGATGGAACCCCGTCCTATCAGTTGGCAGTCGTGGTCGACGATGCAGCCGCGGGGGTGACGGAGGTATTGAGGGCCGATGACCTGCTCTCATCGACACCGCGACAGTTGTTGCTCTATCGTCATCTGGGTGCTGCAGCTCCGCAATTCATCCACGTTCCTCTCATCGTGGGACCTGACGGCCGTAGGCTCGCGAAACGGCACGGGGATACGAGTTTGGCTCGTTATCGACGAGCAGGCGTTTCGGCCCAGTCGCTGGTCGGGACTCTCGGATTTCTCAGTGGTCTGGCTGCCGAGGGAACCTGCTGCCGACCCGAAGACCTGCTCGGTGGTTTTCAACTCGACCGGATCCGCAGGGAGCCTTCCGTCTGGGATGGTGGCCGCCAACTGGGAGCAGATGATTGAACTTTCAGGGCAGATCCGGCATAGTCTGGGAGTCCTGGAATGCCGCTCCGGGACCAGGGTCCGGAGTTCCGTTCGATGAGATTTGCCTCTTGCCGACCGCCATCGGCAACCTACACGCGGCCCATCACCTTGTGGCGAGTTCGATGTCTATTTTTGGCGCTCTCTGTACTTCTGTTGGGTTTTTCGACCGCATCGGTATCTCATGCATCGACCCTGGATATCTCCCTTCTCCAGGGAAAACTACGGACTGATCGACCGCTGGTGGATACAGATGTCATCTCGGTCACCTTGCCCGAGGCGCAAGGATGGAGAAGGGTAGACGTTTGCCTGGTTCATGCCGGCTGCGAAGTAGTGCTCGCCTCTATAGATGTCGATGGCACTGCGGCGCGCCTTTTCTTCTCCGACGCTGAACTTCTCGGTCCTGACCCTGGAAGGGTTCCGTCCGGAGAAATCCTGGTTCGGGTCACTATGGAGGATGAAGAGCCGACACTTCATCGAATCTCTTCGGCAGTTGATTCCAGTCCGTGGTATCCCGTAGGTGGAACGCCCGTGGATGTTCTCGAACGTGCCGCACGAAATTTGCGGGAGGGAATGCCTGCGCGAGCGGCAGAGGAACTCGACAGTTTGCAGGGTGTCTCGTTGGAAGCAACCCTGGCATCGAAGTGGATGCGTCTCTCCTCGTCGGTTCAAAATAAGTTTGCAGAGGTAGATCGTGTGCACCAACGTAGTGCCAAGCAACTGCTCGATCGGGCGGGAGATCGTGCTCCGATAGGTACGCGCGCAAGAGATCGATTTCTTATCGAACGGGCGACTCGCAGGATACAAACCGCGGCCTTCACAAATAGTGCTCAACTCTGGCGAGATGAATTGAACTCTGCACTTGCAGATTCTCGATCCGCATTTTCATCGGCGACACTTCGCGGCGATCGCGCCACTGCAACGCTGGCCCTCGTGACGGTTGCTTCTGCAGCGTCTCGACGCGGTTGGGTCGAGGAAACGATCGAGGTGACGCGGAAGGCTGTCGATCTCTCGGGCGACCAGGAAACGCTGTGGAAGTGCGCTCTGGCGCGTGCACGGGCGTTTCTGAAGGCAAGCCGTCTTCAGCAAGCAAGACGGGAGGCTCGCCTGGCGCTGGCCACCGTCGAGCAGATCCGCGGCTCGCGGCAAGACGATGCGGCTGCACTTTCACCCCGGCGAGAACCCGCCGTGCTACTGGCGCGTATCGAGGCGCGGCTCGGGAATCCCATGGCTGCATTGTTGGCAGCCGAACACTTGCGGGTGCGGGGACAGGGTGTCGAGCCTCCGAAGTTCACGCAACTGAGTGAGGTTGCAACTCGAGCCAAAGACAAGGCTACCGTGGTCGTGGTCCTCGATACGGGTCCGGAATTGCTGGTGTGGACCACGGATGATGGAAGCTGGAATGTGCGCCGTATCGATCAAGATCCCGGAGAAGCCATCGTCAAGGCGTTGAGTCTCCATGATTCGCGGGGAACCGATTCAGACTCCGCTCGCTGGCTCGCTTCGAGAATCTTTCCTTCAGGAGTTGGCGCCAACGATCGTGTGTTGTTGGCGCCGGTCGGTGGCATGAGAAGGATCCCGTGGGGAGTTCTTCCCGTCGACGGAACAACGCTGGTGGATCGCTGTACCTGGAGTTTGCTCCCCGCAGTGGTTTCTGCCTGCCGTGCTCTCGATCCATTGCCACGGGAAGGTTGGTTGACTGTGGTCGACCCCGTTGTCGAGGGTCGTCCTCCACTTCCAGGAACACGCAAGGAGGGCAAGCAAGTACTGGAGAGTTTCCCCGGATCCGTATTCCTTGCGGGAACCGATGCGACCGAATCGGCGGTGCGCGAAGGAGCCGAACAAGCGCGGGTTCTTCATATCGCCTGTCACGGGGACTTCCATCCGCATGACCCGGGTAGCTCCTTGTTGGCGCTGGCACCCGATGAGCGCTGCGACGGAGAACTGACAGCTGATGAGATGTCGGGTTATCGCCTGACTGGGTGCCGTCTGCTTGCGCTGACCGGTTGTGAAACTGCCATCGGAGGCGCATCCGGGGCGGACGATCTGGCCGGTTTCACGCGTGCTGCCCTGGATGCAGGCTGCCAGGCGATCCTGGGCACCCTGTGGCCAGTCGAGGATGCGGCGGCCGGTCGTCTGGTCGGATCACTGGTGCGGGCTACAGATGGCCAAAAGGGGCCTGCTGAGGTCCTGAGATATGCTTGTAGGCAATTGAAGCGAAATAGGTTGGATCGTCACCCATCTGTCTGGAGTGGCTGGGTTGTGGTTGAGAATGGCTGGTAACGTGTCGATAATCTGCAGTGTACCGATCGGGGGTCCGCATGGGGCGCTCTCCTGGATCCAGCACGGCGGAAACCTCGACCGGTTATCCGGTCAGGGTCGACGGGGGAAAAGTGGCCAGGATCCCGGATGCCGGGAACCCGGTCCACGAACTGGTCGTGTACCCCGGGGTGAGTCGTCGCAACCGGGTCGAGGAAAGCGGAGAGGAGCGGGAATCCTGAATCGATTGAGGGAAGTGATTCCCTGCACACTTCTGTTGTCGATCATCTGCATCGCCTCGGTGTTGCTCCCGTTGGCCGGGTCCACTCCGGTTCTGGCCCAGGTTCCCAATTTGACCTTCGTGGAATTGTTTCACATCGAAGCCGAGGAAGTGATCCAGTTCCTGCGCGAGACCCCGACTCTCGCTATTTTCGTCGAGAACGGCACCGTCACGATGATCTCCAATCGAGAGCACTCATTACTGGTGACCGCGGATCCACCGACGACGGAAGCCTTGATCCGGACCATCCGGGACTTCGAGAGTCTAGAGGTGCGTGATCGCCTGATCCAGAAAGCGATCACCATCCGTTACGCTGGCATTCAACTGGTTCTCGAGGCGTTGGCAGCGAGCAAGGTGTGCCAGGTTTACCATCGGACCCAAGAGGTGAAGAACGATTCCGTCAAGCAGGGCAATCGCACCATCACCCACACCTACACGAGGGCGGTTTATTCACGCTATACCGCCGCCACCGATACGGTGTTGCCTTCATGGAATCTGCCGGAGTACCCCTACATCCTCGAGATTCCCCATATCGATCCGGTCGAACTGCCGCCGGTGAATCTGGGAAGTGGTATCGAGGATTCCGCAATGTCGCTCACTTTTCTCGAATCCCCGTCGACCGAGGCCCGAAATCGATTGATGGCGGTCGGTACAGAGGAAGATCTCGAACGGATCCAGGCGTTCATCGACAAGATCGACGTGCCGGCGAAACAGATCATGATCGAGGTCCAGATCATCGAACTGGAAGCCGATGCTCTGTCCGATCTCGGGATCGACATGCTTGCGATCGAGAAGCGCCGCTCGGTGATCAATTTCGCCTCCCCGTTGCCCGGGGAGGATATTCCTCAACCGAGCGGGAACTTCAATCCGATCGAGCAGGCAGGGCTGTCCTTCCTCTTCGATGACACCACCGAACGGTTGTCAGGACAGTTCCTGGCTGGAGTCCATGCCCTGGTTCGTAAAGGCGATGCGATCATCAAGGCGCGCCCGAAACTCTATGCCCTCGATGACCGTCAGAGCCAGTTGCACCTCGGCGAGAAGATTCCTACCTTCATCTCGACCGAGGTGGGAGTATCAAATTTTGGCAACAATGTTATTGCAAACATCAACAAGGTTGGAACCGTGCATATCGGTACGACTCTCGTCGTCAAGCCGCGGATCAGCGGTCCCGATGAGAACGAAATCTCGATGCTCATCGACATCACCGTCAACAATCTTCAGGGACGACAACGAGTCTTCGCTGAGGATCTACTGGGCATCCCGGAAGTGGCCACTCGTAACTTCCGTGGCCAGGCCCGCGTAAAAAATCACCGGCCCCTCATCCTCGGCGGACTGATCAAGGAGAGCGAATTCGAGTCCAGCAACAAGATCCCGCTGCTGGGACAGATTCCGTTCCTGGGTGACTTTTTCGGTCGTAAGAGTTCACAGCAGCAGCGCAGTGAAATCATCATCGTGCTCACACCGCACATCCTCAGCGAAGATGGAGTCGATCCCATCTCGACGCCGAAGGAGAGCCGACATTTCGACACCTACAACAGCGTGCTCTTCAATGACCGCTACATCCTGAAGGGGAGGGACCTGGTCGGACTCGATCCGATCGGGCGCACACCTGTCGAGGGATTCACTCGCCAGGATGTCGTGGACCTGACCCTGCTGAGCATCGTCAAGAAGCGTGAACTGGTCAGCCGTCTCAAGATCTTCGAGGACTATCTTCCGGACGCGGCAGACTCGCTGAGCGTGTTCAAGAGGAGACACCCCGAGAAATCGATCAGGACCTGGACCAAGAAAGAGCGGCAGATTTTCTTCCAGGCTGCGGCGATTCTGGTCGAGAACATCAAGAGTCTGAATCCTGATCTCGATTACGATGATGTGGTCTCTCCCAGGCGAGAGATCGTGGTTCCGACCAGCCCGTACCATGTCAGTCTCTCCTACGACAAGTTGCGCACCTTCTATGAGAAGGGCGATATCGTCGTCTTGCGTGGTGAAACGGATCTTTCCGAGAAGACTCTCGAGAGACTCCGCATACTCGGAGACCGAAGCCTCGATGAGTTTGCAAAGTTCGTCGAGTTGCAAGCCCGTACTCAGGAACAACATGGCCACTTCAGGAAGTTACTCGAGGAGCAAAGAGCAAATCTGTTCCCGAAAGCAACATCACCGGAGAATCTCACCTACACGGAACTGCTCGCGGACCTCGGTACCAGGGGGCTCGATTTCCTTGCCATAACCACTCACCTCACGGTGCGTCTGAAGGATGCGGTCTCCGAAGGCGAGATTCCTCTGGGAACCCTCGAAGACGACCTCGCCGCTTTTGAATTACGCACCATCACCCTCGATGAACTGGGGGATCACTTGCAGGATCTTGATGAACGCTGGGAGTACCTCAACAGTTCTCCGCTACGGCCGGTGAGAGGACTGTAATGGATTATCTGCACAGTGCGCATTGTCGCACCATCGCTACCTTGTTGATGATCTCGAGTTTGCTGGTGACAGGATGTCAGCCGGGAGAAAAGCGCACCGAAGCCGATGATGTACTCCAGGACATCCGTACCACGACGGTGATTCCAGATCTGGGTTCCTATGACCCGAAGCTCCAGAGGAAGTCGTTGGATCGAATTCTGTTGAGTATCGAGAAGGCTCCTGCCATCACGAAGAACTTGCTGGTTGCTACTCTCGAGGACTCGATGATCGATGCGAGGACCAAGCGGGTCATCTGTACCATCCTGGCACAGGAGGGTGATCTTCGAGTGCTGGCGCCGCTGTCGAGAATGTTGGCGGAGGGCTCGGTAGCAGAGGATGATCTGCTCGAATCTGCACTCGTTCAACTCGGTGAAAGATCAGTGCAGTCGGTGGCACGGGTTCTGAGCGAGGGCAACGTCACCGCGCGACGAAATGCTGCCAGCATTCTGCTTTCTCTCGAAGTTCCCTATGCGCTGGATTCGTTGCAGGATCGCTACCAGATCGAAAAGGACGCAGAAGTACGATTCCTCTGCGTTTGTGGTCTGGTCCAGGATGCTCGCAGCGAATCGCTCTCGATCTTGATCCAAGCACTCGAGGATATTGACCTCGAGGTCAGAAGAACTGCATGGGGTGGTCTGGCGCGCAAACTTCGCCCACCGCCATCGATCTACTACGATCCCGGGGCAAAACCGGCGATCCGGTCGATCCAGGCGGGTCAGATTCGCGACTGGTTGGACGAGACAAGATCTGCAGGGTACGCCCTCTAGGTTATTGTGTACTGGCATCAAAGAGGGCCAGCAGGGGGTATCCCCTGCTGGCCCTCTTGTGTCGTGATTCCCTCACCTGTGGCGGCGAGGTCAGGCCTTCTCGCTCTGTTGCTCGATGAACTCCTGCCAGAAGTCCTCGGGCATATCGAGCGCGATCTTGAGAGCCCCGTTCGAGCCGGCGTATTGTGGCTCCTCGACCTGTTGCACCTTACCTCCACCGTATTCCGCGAGTGCGTCCTCGATGGCACGTGAGAGACCGGTGATCTGGCTTCCACCTCCACCGAGTAGCACATGATTGCGCATCTTTTGCTGGAACTCTGGATCGAAGGTGGCGATCAGGTCCTGCAGCGCTTCGACGGTCGGAGGGACCATTGCGAAGCAGGCTTCGCTCAACTCAGCTGTGATATCGAACTCGGTCGGCTTCCCCTTTACAGGAAAAGTGACCTTGACCGGATCCATATGAGTTCCGACACACGAGTATTGCTCTTTGATTTCCCGGACCATGTTGTTGGAGAACTGTGCCTCCGGATGATTTTCAGTCAGGAGCTCGGCGAGTCGGGCGTCGATGGCATCGCCTGCATAATGATGGGTCCGTTGGTCTTCCGGTTTTGGCATCGTTCCGTGAACTCTGCACAGGTCGACGGTACCGGCACCGATGTCGACGACCAGGGTGTCTGAAAGGAAGTCGAGTCCGTAGGCGACGGCGAAAGGCTCTGAGCAAACGATGATGCTATCCATGAATTCCGAGGCGGAAGATAAGATGAGTGCCTTCGAGTCGACGCTCGCTTCAGCGGGCGCACCGATTACACCATAGATGGTGCTTCCACTGGGAATGCTCGCCTCGTCGAAAATGTGCTCGAGTAGATCCCTGACCGCTTGCCGGGACTCCTCGTCGTCGAGGATCAGTCCTTTGTCTAGAGGTCTGACCAGGTTCACCGCCAGGCGGTTCTCCACTGCTTCCGCCCCGAACACCTTGTCGCGTCCACCAAGATGCTTCCTGCTGACGTGATCCTGCGCGTATCCCACATAGGACCAGACCGTGGTCCTCACTCCGGTAGATGTTGTTATGGAAGTTCGGCTGGTACCGAGATCCATTCCGATGAAAACGGTGTCACTCATGATTTCCCCTCCCCCAAGAAGTTGTCATTACCATATCAGGCAGGACCCTTCTCGGTGACTCTGAGTTTTTTGTTTTCCGAGCTGATGTGTTGTCGAAGTTCGCGATTCTCCTGCATCAGATCGAGCAGCAGTGTGCGTCGTCTCGAGGCGTGCGGGTCATCGGAGCCGGAGGGCTGGATCGCGTCGGCCGCGCCGATGAAGGGCGACTGAGATCGCCTTGATTCGGCCCTGCGAACGATTTCCAGCGCCTGGTCGCGAGCACTGCGGGCGTCATCGAGGCTGCTGGCGAGGCGCTGGATCTTTCGCTCCAGCAGATCGATGTTTTCGCTACGAGCTTTTTCCTCCAGGGCTCGAACTCGTTCCCGCTCAGAATCGAGGCAACGTTCCATCACCACCCTGAGTTCGAGTTCCAGGGAGGGACCGACTTCGCTGGATGCGACAGCATCGTCGATGATCTTCTGGAAGGTTCCTTCGAGTTCGCCAAGGGCATCTTCTGAGAGCGTGAATCGATCTCGATCCACCTGCCTGTTCCGTTCCTGGTTCAGCAAATCCTGAGCTCGGTCCAATCGAGTCGAAAGCCCCTGAATTCTCGATTGAAGGTCAGCTTTTTCATTCTCGAACTGGACGAGGCGTTGCTGGAATCTTATCTCGGATTCCTCGATCAGTTCTTTCAACTCCGAATCATCGAGCAATCGGCCACTCTCGCGGAGCGCGTCCTCTACCGCATCCTGGATCAATTCCGTGACCGCCGATAGATTCAGGACACGAACGCTGTCGCGTTGGGCAGCGATGGTGGAGGTACTCACCAATCGAGATCTGGATCGTAGTGCTGATTCGATGTCTGGGTGGTTCTGAAGGGAGGCGCTATCCGAGAAGAGCCGTTCGAGTGCTTCCAGTTCCCGGGGGTGCGATGGTTTCCATCGCATCAACAATCCAGCTGGACTTCTGTTGGTAACCTCGGCGTGAATCAGGTCTGCAGCGCCGTCAGGTCGTTCGACGATCAGTTCATATCGGTCGCCGATCTTCAATCGCACCGGGGTGTCGAGGAGAACTTCCCTCTCATCGATGCGGGTCACCGGAAGGCGCAAAATTCCTGCTTCGACCTCGATCACGACGCTCCAGCGGTTCTGTGCCGACGGACCTGCCGTCGAACCCTGATCCGGCTCGGGACTCAAAAGAACTCCGCTCGTGACAGGGGCGTAGGTGGGGTTCCTGTTTCGAGTTGTAGTCGAAGGCTAGCGGTAGCGGCACAATCCTGCAAGGTCAGTACGGTAGCGAGCCTCCAGGCAGCAGCAGGGACGGAACCGGGACACCCTCGATAGCGTCAAGAGGGTGCAGAGGAGCACGTATCTGACCCGTATCTGTGCCATCTGCGATGTTGCCGGTCCGTTGGACAAGGCAAGGTACAGATGAGATGATCTCTGCAGTTGGAGTTCTTCATGTCTTCCAGTTGTTTCCTTATCGTCATCACAGCAGCCCTATATGGGATGCCAGTGGATGTTCTCCCCGGTAGTCGACCATCGGCGGAGGATTCGATCCCGATCGGGAAGGCCCGGTATCACCCATCTTCGCGCAGTGTCGAGGCGGATGGTTATCTCAATCTCGTCAGTGGCTTCCTCGAGTACCTCGTCTGTACCCCCGGGACCAAACCTCATGAAACCCTGGTCGCCCTCGATTGTGACCCTGCCGATTTGCAAACAGCGTTGCTGATGCTAGGGATCGAGCAAGCCAGGAGTCCCGAATCGGAAATGGATCTCGGACCTCTCACCGGGGGGGATCGTGTCATCGTCTCACTACGTTTCCGGGTTCAGGATCCGGAAGGCCGAGAAAGACTCCGTACGATTCGCGCAGAAAGGTGCATCATCAACGCCCCGATGGCCCGAGAGATGAGTCGATGCGGATTTGCCTTCACCGCTTCGGATTTTCTCATGCTGGATCCGCCTCCAGGGGCACCAGAGGGGACGGTAGCGGCGGAAGAGTTCATGGCCCGCGTCACCGGTGAGGTGATATCTTTGTGTCACAGACCCTGGGCGATCCTCGACAATCCGCTAGCATTACCGTACCCGGACGGCGACTATTTCGCCTATTCGGAGGTGTTGCCCAATCATCGCAGGGACGACCCCCCCGAGGTCACGGTTGTGTTTCGGCGTGCCGTTGCCGCAGATGTGGATTCATCTGCGATCCGGATGGAACTGCCGCCTCGTGACAATGAGCCCGAGATCGATTCCGGTGGTACCAACGGTGCCAGGGAAGGAAGAAACAGATGAACAAGAACGTGGGCCCTGCGTCCAGTGCTTGTTTATTGATGGCGCTCTGGTTGCTGCTGGGGGTAACTGGCCTCTCGCCGCTACCAACTCAGGCTAGAGCCGACGACCAGGTCGAGGATCCTGTCAGCAAACTCGATCGAGTTGCCATCAAGAAGATGATCGATCGTGGCGCCAACTGGATCATCGACCATCAGCGTCCCGACGGCTCCTGGGGTTCCTTTGCTGGTGATCCGGGGATCACGGCGATGGCATTGCATGCCATCATCGATAGTCCACGTGCTTATCGGGAAGAGGATGGTCCGTTCATCTCTGCAGCGGTTCATTACCTTCTTTCCCATCAACAAAAAGACGGGGGCGTGTATATCCCCGATCAGGGACTGATGAACTACAAGACTTCCGTCACGATTCTCGCTCTGACCGCCCTCGATGCCGGTCGAGACAAACCTCGATACCGAGCAGAGGTGGCCCGGATGCGAGATTACATCGCAGGGATCCAGTGTTCCGAGCAATCGAAACCGGTTGCATATGATCGTATTGCTCACATCAATTCCTTTGGAGGCATCGGGTACGGCAGTGATCGACGTCCCGATCTCAGCAACACACAACTGGCTCTGGAGGCACTACGGGCCGCCGGACTCTCCGAGGATTCGGATGTCTGGCGTCGGGCAAGCGTCTTCATCTCTCGTTGCCAGAATCGAAAATCATCGAATGACGCACTCGATGGAAAGAAGCAAGTTTCCACCGAGGACGGCGGGTTTTATTACCATCCCGGTGAGTCCAAAGCTTCAACAGTGGTGAACGATGATGGGAGCAAGTCTTTTTCCTCATACGGGTCGATGACCTATGCCGCGGTGAAATCGCTCATCTATGCCGGACTGAAACGGGACGATCCACGAATCGTGGCGGCCATCGATTGGATTCGTGAACACTGGAGTGTCGATGAGAATCCAGGAATGGCGACGCCGCTGAATGCTGCCAGGGGGCAGATGGGTTATTACTACTACCTGGCGGTGATGGCTCGCGCGCTGGAAGTTCTGGGTGACTCGACCCTCACAGATTCCTCGGGACAGGAACATCGCTGGGCCGAGGAGATCGCCGGAGCTCTGCTGCAACGACAGGCGGCGGCTGGTTCCTGGTCCAATGAAGTCGACCGCTGGTGGGAAGGGGATCCTGTCCTCGCCACCTCTTATGCACTACAGGCACTCAATATCTGTTACCGGAATCTGGAGGACTGACTCTTGCCTAGAATGAGAGCGATTCGAGCCTTGCGAGTTCGACCAGAAGTGTTGGATCCGGGGGAAGTGATCTGTCCTCCCTACGACATGATCACGCCCCAATTGCATCGAAGGTTGCTGGACCACTCTCCCCACAATGCCGTGCGCTGGATTCTCGGTGAGAATCCGGACGCCCCTCTCGATGAGGAGGTCTATCGCGGTTGCGGGGAAGCGCTGAGATCTGCCCTTGCCGATGAGAGGTTGCTGCGGGAGGAGAAGCCTTGCCTGTACCGCTACCAGGTCAGTCATGGTGGTGATTCGGGAGAAGAGAATATTCTCACGGGGATCCTCGGCGCGATCGAGACTCGGCCGTGGGGGGAGGGAGTTCTTCGCCACGAGGAGATTCGTCCCCACACGCTGGAACGTCTGATCGAGCAGGCACGCTGTAGCGGCATCGATGTCGGCGTGGTGCTGTTGACCTGTGAAGGACTGGAGAGAACCCTCTCGGAGATCGGTGTCTTTCCCGATACTGGCGAATTACTGTTCGAGAAGCCGGACTGGCAGGGGGATGTCCACAGTTTGCGCCGGATGGATGATCCGGAACTGGTCGCCCAGATCGAGTCTCGATTGGCACCGATCCCCTCGGTGCTGGCCGATGGCCACCACCGGTACACGACGGCGTTGACCCTCCGTGATGATCCAGAGTCTCCGGGTGCCCGGCTGTTGCTGGCGTTCATCTGTGATCTTCATCAACCGGGATTGAAGATGCGGATCACCCACAGGGTCTGGACCTGGGATTCGGGCCGAAACGTCCACTCCCGGCAGGTGAGAGATCGTCTCGTCGAGGTTCTCGACGATGGCGATGGAGACCCCTGGAGCATCGAGATCCCCGGTGGGCAGGTGGTGGATCTGCATTGCCGTCAGGACGCATCCCGACCGACCCTGGCCCGTCGTCTTCGGGAGGTCATCGACGAGTTCGGGGATCTGGGCACGGCAGCGACCCCTGATCAGGTAGAGGATGGCAGGAAGATCCTGAACGACAGCGAGATGGGCGTATTTTGCCAACTTTCCCCAGTGGGGCGAGATGAGTTCTGGACCCGCGTCCTCGCCGGTGAGATTTTCCCCACCAAAACCACTTTCTTCGAGCCCAAGATATCGACAGGATTGATCGCTAGATTCATCGACGAGGAGGAAAAGAGATGAGAGCCATTGATGATCACCGGGTGAAGCGAGACGTGCCGCGTCTCTTCATCCCCGGTCCGGTCGAGGTAGAGCAGTCGATTCTCGATGCGATGACACGTCCGATGATCGGTCATCGGGCACCGGAATTCAGCGCTCTCGCGGAGGTTCTCCGCCGAGACGCTCAGAGGTTTTTTCACACCCAGGATCCGGTTTACGTGCTGGGCTCTTCCGGTACCGGAGGGATAGAGGCTGCGGTACGCAACGGTGTTCGTGAAAAGGTACTTTGTTTCGTCAACGGTGCCTTCAGTGAGCGTTTCTACAAGATTTGCGTCTCGAACGGCAAGGATGCGACCCGGATTGATCTAGCGTGGGGGCAGGCGGTCAAGCCCGATCAGGTCCGTGAGGAACTCTCACGCGGAGACTTTGATGCCGTCACGGTTGTTCACAATGAAACCAGCACCGGCGTGATGAGTCCTCTCGAAGAGATCGCGGAGGTTGTGGCACAACAAGATGATGTGTTCCTGCTCGTCGATGCCGTTACCAGTGCTGCAGCTACCCCGATTCGACTCGAGGATATGGCTCCGGTCGATTACCTGGTGACCGGGAGCCAGAAGGCGCTAGCATTACCTCCCGGTCTGGCACTGCTGGCGGTCTCGGAGCGGGCTCACGATCGGGCGGCAACCATCGACAACCGGGGAACCTATTTCGATGTTCTTGCCATGAACAAGTTCTGGAAGACCAATCAGACCCCAAACACTCCGCCGATCGCACTGATGCAAGCTCTCAAGGATCGGTTCGCCATGATTCTCGCTGATGAGGCAAACTGGTACCGGGCACACCAGGAAAGAGCGGAGTTGACCAGGGATTGGGCGAGAAAGCAGTTCCAACTTTTCCCCGAGGCTGGGTTCGAATCGGTCTCCTTGACCTGTATCGAAAACAATCGGGGGATTTCCGTTGCAGATCTCAACCAAACCCTGCGCCATCACGATATGTTGCTCGCCAACGGATATGGACATCTGAAGGAAAAAACCTTCAGGATCGGTCACATGGGAGCGGTGACCCTCGATGATACGAAGGAGTTACTCGGGTTGATCGACGATTTCATCAATTGAGTCGGTCTCGATCGGGATTGAAGGGGGATTCGCATGGGGGATTTCTTGGGGGAGATTGCAATACTGTCAGGGAACGTTTCTCTAGTTGGGGGTGAGATGGAACCGATTTTTGCCGCAATCGTGCCGGTTGCCGCAGGCTCACCTCCATGGTTCCTGGTTCTGGTGGTGGTGCTGGCGTTCTTGATCATCTGGAAGAAGTCGGTCGGAAATACCGTTAGCGGCACTTCCACTGGCTCCATCCGTGCGGTTCCATCCGGGATCGATACTCCTGGGGCTACAGTTGAGGTCGATTCGAGTCCGGAAGGCGATTACCGCGACGTGGCAAAAGGGGTGCCGGAAGTTGTGGCGAGCACAGAGGAACTTGACGAGCAGCCGATCAGACGATTCCAGGTCGAAAAAGTTGTGACCACGGGAGGGGATTCCGTGATCATCGATGAGCCATGCCAGGTGGATGGTCCGGTGGGTGAAACCGTGCTCGCAGATGGTCGCAGTGACCACGAGATAGCGACCCAGGCCCAGATAGAGCAAATGATCGCCGATGGAGCAACTCCACAGGAGATCTCTGTTGAGACCGGTATTCCTGTTGGCGAGATCGAGATGATCAGCGGTTTACAGCGTCGCAGATCGCAAGAGTCCACTTGACGCTGTGGGCCGGATTGCTTAGTTTCGGCTCTTCGATTTCGTAGTTTTCGCGGGGTGGAGCAGTTGGCAGCTCGTCGGGCTCATAACCCGAAGGTCGCAGGTTCGAGTCCTGCCCCCGCTACCAGCTATCTGGAGCGGTCGACGGTTGACGTCGGCCGCTCTTTTTCCTCCCCTCTGATCCTGAAGATTCGACATCTCAGCGACAACTTCGGTGTCAAAGGACTGCTGGGAGCACCTCCGAGCAGTGCCGAACACCTCGAATGACCCCGCAGCAGCGGCACAGACGCCCCGATTCCTGTCCTGGAGAGCCCGATAGTCGGTTTTTGCCGACTCACAGCAGTGATAAGATCGGGGATGTGTGTACCGGGTAGAATTGTTCGTCCGGAGTTGTGTGCCGTGGGTCCGCCCTTATCTCAATCGAGTTGGTTGATGGGCTCTGTCAAGCACGTTGGTTCCCCAGGAGGAAAATGATGCGATTTTCATACATTCTTCAGGCTGCATTTTTCGTTGTGGCGTTGTCGATGATCTTTGGGTTCTCAACCCAGCTCGAGGCTCAGATCGGGCCCGATGTGATCGTCGGAGATCTACCCGCGACCAATGCGTACGGTTCCAACACCATCGCGGGGGAGTCGATCTTCGCCTACTCGGTGGCCACCACCTCGTGCAACATTGGTGATGCGAATCTGTCGTGGGTAGCCAATAACAACGAGCATCCGGTGATCGCCCAGGATATGTGGCGATTGCATGATGGGCGCTTCACCCAGATCGGAGCGTCGTGGTTGAAACACGGCTTCTGCGCCCTGCAGAACACCGGTCTCTGCAGCGGTTGTAATGGTGGAGGTGGATGCCTCAGTTTTCTTACCCCGGGTTGTGCGGACCCGTACTCTGCAGGACTCAACGGCAACCAGGGTAATCTCGGTCCTCGTTCCCAGGTCAACGCTTTCACCGGCCTTTTCCCCTATCCGTATTCGGCACCGCCGATCCCGGGCGGCCAGGGTACGGTTGGAAGAAGAATGCAGGTAAAAGGCGATGATCTCACCACGGGAAATTTCCCGGGTGCGCTCTACTTCGTCAGTGGCCAGTACGTGGCTCTCGATGATGCGAGTTTCGGAAACCAGGCCAACAATGCCTCCTACCGACGTGTCACCGTTTCTCAGACGGGTAGTCACAGCCTCAGTTTCGTCGGAGGCACCGAGATGATGTCTCCCCCGATCCAGGCGTGGCAGGACTTCCAGCCGAGTGTCACCCTCATCGATGTAGAGATTCCCAACGAGGGCCTCTTCATCGTCGGCTACGATGTGACCGACAATGGTGACGGTACCTGGAACTACGAGTACGCGGTCTACAACATGTACTCGGATCGGTCCGCCAACAGTTTCATGGTGCCTTTTCCAGCCGGTGCAACCATCCTCAGTCATGGTTTCCATGACATCACCTGGCACAGTGGTGAGCCACATTCCGGTGAGGACTGGCAGGTCACCGAAGTTCCGGGGGTCGGGATCACCTGGGCCACGGAATCTTTCGCTGCGAACGAGGATGCCAATGCTCTGCGCTGGTCGACGATGTACAACTTCTACTTCACCTGTAATGCACCTCCTGATCCGAACACCGCCACCCTCGGACTTTTCAAGCCGGTCGCCGGTCAGCCAGATTCGGTCAGTATCAGCGTGTTAGCGCCTAGTGGTAATTTCCTCCCGGGTGTTTCGAATCTTTCGTGCGCTCAGGTAGGAGAGCAAGTCGATCTGGGTTGGACCAATGGTGAGGTCTACGACGCCATCGAAATCACTCGTGACGGCTCTTTGGTTGCGACCATCGCCGGTTCTTCTACATCCTGGACCGATGCAAGTCCTGCCCCGGGTGCTCATAGTTACGCAGTCAATGGGACTCAGGCAGGAGTGCCCTCCGGCCCGGTCAGTTGCAGTGTCACCGTAACCGCCGCTCTCGACATTGCGGTTCTCGGCGGAGATCCTACGCTCTTCGACCCACTCGGTGGCGATACCTTCGATGTCACCATTACCCCCGTTGCTGGTTCGAGCGTTCAGGCCGGAACCGAGTCGCTCATGGTCGATACGGGTACCGGTATCGAGACGATTGCGCTGAGCTTCCTCGGTGGAGTCAATTACGAGATGACTTTCCCCCCCATTACCTGTGGCAGTGAGTTCGGCTGGTGGATCGAGGCTCAGAGTACTTCCGGGCAACTGGTTTCTTACCCAGAATCCGGACCGGCACCAGGATTGAGTGCCTTCGGAATCAACACAGAGGATACCGATTTTGAACAGTCTGCGGGCTGGACAGTGGGAAGCCCCAACGATGCAACCACCGGGACCTGGGTTCGTGGAGATCCACTCGGGACCAATGCTCAGCCTGATGATGACAACACAGTGGCTGGTACCCAGTGCTGGTTCACCGGTCAGGGTAGTGCCGGTGGAAGTAATGGCGAAAATGACGTCGATGGGGGATCCACGACACTCTATTCAGCGGTGATGGATCTGTCCGGTTCTTCCACTCCACAGATCAGTTACTTCCGCTGGTACTCCAACGATACGGGTGGTTCGGAGAATGCGGACATCTTTGAGATAGAGATCTCTGATGACGGGTCATCGTGGGTCGATGTCGAGACGATCGGGCCGGCCGGTGCAGGAACCTCTGGAGGTTGGATCGAGCACAGTTTCCTCGTCTCTGATTTCGTGTTGCTCTCGAGTAGCGTACAGGTTCGCTTCATTGCAAGCGATCTGGGAGGCGGTTCGATCATCGAAGCCGCTATCGATGATTTTCGCCTCGAGGATGTCAACTGTTCGGTGCCGGACTGCAACACCAACGGAATCCCTGATGCCGATGACATCGCAAATGGGACCAGTATCGATTGCGACATCGATGGGGTTCCCGACGAGTGCTCCACTGCCGATGGTTCCGTGCCGGACTGCAACGCAAATGGCATTCCAGACATTTGCGATGTCGCCACCGGGGATCCCGACTGCGACCAGGATGGGATCCCTGATTCCTGTGAGCCCGATACCGATGCCGATGGCACCATCGATGATTGTGATGACGACCTCGACGGAGATGGCATTCCCAACAATTGCGATGTGGACCAGACAGCGGGTACTGATTGCGATGGCAACGGGCAAGACGACTTTTGTGATCTCCTCGCCGGAGCAGATGACTGTGATCTCGATGGTCAACTCGATGTCTGCCAGATAAATGATGATCCTTCCAGCGATTGCGATACGAGCGGAACGCTCGATCTCTGCGATATTGCTGAGGGGACTGCCATCGACTGCAATGCCAACTCGGTTCCTGATTCCTGTGACATCGCTAACGGTACCAGCCCCGACAATAACAGTGACGGAGTACCGGATGAGTGCTTTGTCCAGGATTGGGTGCGTGGCGATATCAATGCTGACGGACAACATGACATCAGCGATGCGGTTTCCAGTCTCGAGTATTTGTTCGGCGATGGCGGTGTTCCTTGCGAAGCCTCTGTCGACGCCAACAACGATGATTTGATCAACATTGCAGACACCATTTTCGTACTTTCGTATCTCTTCGCGGGTGGACTGCCACCTGAAGATCCCTTCTCTGCTTGTGGACAGGATCCAGCGGGCTCCGCGCTCGACTGCGCTTCCTTCCCGCCGTGTCCATAGAAGGGCTGACTCAGGTACGCAGGAACTGACCTGTGACAAAAAAAGAAGCTCCCGTGACCGATGTGGTCGCGGGAGCTTCTTTCATTCTGGAAGAAACGGATTTACTTCAGGAAACGGTTCCACGATTTCGAATCAAATTTTCGATTTCTTGTTTGAGTTTTTCCAGGATCTCATCGTAGGGAAATGAACCGAGGCTCTCTGATCCTCTCTTCAGATTGACGAAACTGGGAGCGCACCAGAGTCCGAGGTCCGCGTCATCGGTTTCTCCCGGGCCATTTACCCGGCATCCCATCACGGCGATGGTGAGCTGGTGATCACAGTAAGCACCCGAGAGTTCTTTTACTTGCTGAGCCAGTTCAACGAAGGCTCCATTCTCGACTCTCGAACACGATGGACACGAGATGATATTAGGACCGTCAGTCTGATAGTGAACGACGCTCCGGACTCTACCGCTGGCGATGTCATCGAGGATCTCCTGTCCGGCGAAGACTTCCTTATTTTTTTCGTCGTTGGGTAGGGTCAAGGAGACCCGGATGGTGTCTCCGATGCCACGTGAGATCAACTGTTCGAAGGCGATTCGAGTCTTGATCACTCCGTCAGGAGGAAGACCTGCTTCGGTGACGCCGAGGTGAAGGGGAACCTCAGGGCGCTGCAGGGCAAAGTTTCGATTCGCCTCTACCACCAGCGCAGGATCGGAATCTTTCAGTGAGACCGTGTAATGAATGAAACCGATCTCATCAAGAAGGGTAGAGTGCTCCAGGGCACTGGCGACCATCGGTGAAACTGAATCTTCTGGCGGCCACATCTTCTTCTGGGCTGGGTCTACTGAACCACAGTTCACTCCGATCCTGAGTGCAGTATTTCCTTCTGCTGCCCACTGCGCAATTCTCCTGACCTTATCTTGCCAGGGAACGGACTTTTCATGGTGATGAAGATGTCCCGGGTTGTAGCGGATCTTCGCAACCGACGGCGCCAGCAGTTGGGCCAAGCGCCAGTTTTCCTGCAGATCGATGCAGATGTTGGCATCGACTTGCTTGCAGATTTCGATGGCGGCCTCTGCATCTTTTCGCGAGTCGACAGCGAGCCGGACGATGCCGGCTCCCGCATCTGCAAGGGCTTGTACTTGCCGGGAGGTGTCTGCAATGTTCTGGGTCGGTGTTGCGCACATGCTCTGAACCAGTATCGGATTCTCTCCGCCAAGGCGGGCGGTGCCGATATCGATGACGCGTGTCTTGTTTCGCTGGATTCTCTTTGAATCGCTCAATGGACCTCCAGGGCGTCGACTCCGAATCGATCGGCGCTGCTCGATGGTCCCTCAGAGCCGGGGTCTCGGCAAGCGGAAGAAGTCGCCTGTGAATGAGACTGGATCGCGGCGATAGCTGCTATATTCTTGCCTCCTGGAGAGAGAGGGGCAGATTCTGTGCGCATTGGACGGAAAGAAAAGATCGCACTGATCCCCCTGGTTCTCTGTGTGCTTATCTGGATTGTCCCCGATCCAACCACTCCTCATGTCTCCTCTTCTTCTCGGGTGGAACTTCCCGAGGAGATCACCGGAACATCGCTTGCCTTCTCCGAGGCAAGTTGGCAACCGGGCATCGAACTTCCGTTGCTGGGGCTGATTGCTTCCATTGCTATTTTCTGTCTGATGAGAATTCAGGACCGGCTTCAGGAACGTGCTCGCCAACTGTGGTAAATTTGCCTTGTTTTCATACCTGTAACAATACCCATTAATGGCGAAATATGACGCGTCCCTACTCTCCTGGCCTGCACCTCTTCCCTCATCCGCGGTTCCGTGGTCAAATAGATGCACAGTGAAGCAGTCATATCAGTCAATTCGCACTCTGGTCTTGTGGGCGGGTTGTTGACTGTGGAACTTCTTATCGGAAAGAAGTGAACGTTCTTTTCGGTGATGAGAGAGCCTGGTCGGGAAAATCGGTGGGTTCATTTCCGCACGGCTTTAGTAGGAGGGTTTCCAATGCAGCGGTTGATTCGAGGGAGAACTAGCCTCTCGATTTTTTCACCCGCGGCGGTGATTTTCGCGCTGCTGTTGCTGGTACCTTTTTGCACCGTCTTTGCCCAGTCCCTCCAGGTCATTCAGGTTTCGGCTGTGAGCGATCCAGTATTGAATCCCTCGATCCATGTCGACGACAACTGCTCTGGTTGTGTTCCACAGCAGGTTTCTCTCTGTGCAAGGACCGAGAATGTGATCTACTTTACCGGCTCACTGATCGATTTTCAGTCGATGCTTCCGGTACTGGTCTCTCCCGGAGTTGTTTTCTCTCCAGCCCTGACCCAGGGTCTGGTGGCCAGTTATTCCATCACCCTGGAGCAACAGTTGGCTGCGGGTCCACGTTCGATGTTCCTCATCGAGAGTGTTGCGTCAGGGTTCGGCGAACCGATTCTCGTCAGTTCTGGAACCAATGATTGCTCCGATTCTTCGGTCGTTGTTCTCGCCAGTGGTGACCGGGTGATCAGCTGGACCCGTTCGACGAGTACATCGAATGAAGTGATGATGAAGTTTGCTGGTCAAGATCCGGTGCTTTGCGGAACCGGCGGGATGAGCAGAGTTCTCTCGATATCAGATGATACGGTTCTGATCCTCTGGCAAGAGGGGACAATCCTCAAGGGCTTGGTTTCCGATGCCAGTTCTCAAGGTGGGGTCTTCGATCTCTACGATATGCTGATTCCCATCGATCAGTGGGATGCAGCAGTCCATCCGGATGGATCCGTCCGGGTGGTTGTCGATTCCTCCGATGAACTCCATCTGCTCACTGGATCCCTCTCGGGAGGTATCGACAGCCAGCAGATCATCAGTACCGGAGGCGGAGCGATCTCCGATCTCGCCCTCGGTTCGTTGAGTACCGATCGATATTCCATCGCCTGGATTCAAGATCAACAGGCGCATCGATACGCCGTCGACGGGAACGCCACTCCGGTCAGTGGGCCTCTCGAGGGGATTGCAGGAGTCCATACGGGAATGGATCTCGCCCTGGATGCGCTCGGATACGAGCACTTCATCGTGATTTCGGATGGAATTGCCTTCTACGCCCACAATACGCCGCCTCCCGTGGCGGAATTCACCATCACCCCGGAGGACGATCCTGCAGCAGCCCGCACGGTGCTCTTCGAGGACCAGACTGTAGGAATGGTGGAGACCCGCACCTGGGATTTTGGTGATGGTGAGATCAGCAATGATATTTCTGGTGAGCACACTTACATCGAGCCCGGATCGTACATTGTCTCCCTCACGGTGACTGGCCCTGGAGGCACCGACACGAACTCGCTAGTGAATCCGATCGTGGTGACAACTCCAGAGAATGCTTTCGAAATGGCCGACATCTCGGTATTCGGAGGCCAGCCAGTGATTCATCCGGTGCTGGGCACTCATGTCGATGCACTGCAGGGATTTCAGATCTCTGTGACCTACGATGATCTGGTCATCACCATGAACGAGATCTCCATCGATGGAACCCAGGCCCAGTCACTGGCACCCGAGTTCATCGCCTCGGACATCAACACGTCTGGTTCCGTTGCATTCCTTTACCTGGCAGTGATCTTCGACACGTTGCCCCCCTTCGATGGTAGGACGATGACTCCCGGGGCAAACCAGACGTTGTGTACCCTCAATTACACCGTGGCTCAGAATACTCCTCTGGGTACCACGACCGTTCTTTACTTCCAGGACGATCTGGGAGATCCACCGATCAACAACATTTTTGCCATCGAAGGTGGTTTCTCGGTGATTCCATATTTCATTCATGGAACTGTTACAGTTTCCGAGCAGCCCCAGTTCCTGTTTGTCCGTGGGGATGCGACCTACGACCAGAGTGTGAATATTGCCGATGCGATTTTCGTCCTCGATTATTTATTTTCGGGAGGCCCGTTCACGGTTTGTCCCGATGCAGCCGATGCAAATGACGATGGGATGATCAACATCGGAGATGCCATCAATCTGCTGAACTACCTCTTTGCTGGCGGAGAGACGATTCCGTATCCCTATCCTGGATATGGGCTCGATCCGACACCGGATTCGCTGGGCGATTGCCTCCCCTGAGTAGTTGACGCCGTCCCTTCTCATTCGTAGCCGGTCTATCTGGAGACCGATCTTCTGGAGTGGTGTCCTGCTGCTGTTTCTAATAGGCTTGGCCTCTGGTTCACATCAGAGAGTGAACTGATCGGGGAGGAAGGACGAGGATGAAGATCCTGAGAAGTCATCTGCTGGGGAAATGGTACGCAGGCGTTGAAGAATCTTTCGCCCTCCTGCACGATCCGACTACAGAAGATCCGCTGGCCGCGGTATCGAGTGCCGGGATCGACTTTCGGGCTGCCATCGAGCATGCACGCTCGAGGGGCGGGTTTGCCTTGCGGGAGCTCTCTTTTGCTCAGCGAGGAGAGTTGCTCATCGCGATGTCAAAGGCGATTCATGAGCACAGGGAAGAACTTCTGGAACTCTCCATGAAAAATTGTGGGACTACCCGCAAAGACTCCAAGTTCGATATCGATGGTGCAACAGGCACTCTCTATCACTACGGGGCACTGGGTAAGGAACTCGGTGATGGACACGTCTTGCCCGATGGACCCGGTGAACAACTGGGCCGGTCTTCCATATTCTGGGGTCGGCATGGCCGTGTCTCTCGTGATGGTGTCGCCATACACATCAATGCATTCAACTTTCCCGCCTGGGGGTTCGCAGAAAAAGCCGCTGCCGCGATCCTTGCGGGAATGCCAGTGATCACGAAACCCGCAACGAGTACCTGTCTCGTTACCGAACGATGCATCGAGACCGTGGTGGAGGCCGATTGCGTTCCGGAGGGAGTGCTGGGGCTCATCTGTGGGTCTGTGGCTGATCTCTTCGACCATCTCCACGGTCAGGACGTGGTCGCATTTACCGGATCGGCGCACACAGCCCTCAGAATTCGTTCGCACGAAAACCTTCTTGCTCGCTCGACTCCCATCAACATAGAGGCCGACAGCCTCAACGCTGCATTCCTCGCTCCCGATGTGCAGCCGGAATCAGAGGTCTGGAATCTCTTCATCAAGGAGGTCTGTCGTGAGATCACCCAGAAGAGTGGTCAGAAATGCACTGCGGTGAGGAGAATTTTCGTGCCTCAGGAGCAACTCGCAACTGTCGAGGAGGCGATGTGCGAAGAACTCTCCGGGCGCGTTACAGGATCTCCATTCGCTGACAAGACAAATGTCGGTCCCCTTGCGACTGCAGATCAACTATCGAGCGTCCTCGAAGGAGTGACGAAGTTACGGGGGGTCGCGGACCTGGTTCATGGAAGCGGAGAGAGGGTCGACGGTGTCGGGGCAGAGCCGGGCAAGGGATATTTCTTCGCACCGACGCTCTTGAGAGCCAGAGAAGCCGGTGGTTCTGATCTGATTCATGATCTCGAGGTATTTGGTCCCGTTTCCACCATCTGTCCCTTTGATGGTGAGGCACCCACGGCGGCCTGTCTCAACAGCAAGGGCGATGGGTCGTTGGTTACCTCGGTCTACAGTGATAACGACCAGTGGACCTTTGATTTTCTCAGGCGTTGCGGGTCCTGGAGTGGACGCTTCTACCTCGCATCGGAGAAGATGGCGAGTCAGGCGCCGGGATCAGGTGTTGCACTTCCTTCATCGCTACATGGAGGGCCAGGTAGAGCTGGTGGTGGAGAGGAACTTGGCGGCATCAGAGCGCTCGATCTCTATAGCCAGAGAATCGCCCTGCAGGGGTCTCGCAGAGCAGTGGAGCGATTCATCGGAGACTGAGTTCAAGAGGGAAGTTGTCGCCAGAACCGGCGAGGACCGCATCTAACTCTTCAGTTCCAGTTCATTCCTGTACGAGGCGATCAGATCTTCCTGGACTGCGCGAGGAGCGGGAGCGTAGCGGTTGAACTCCATGGTGAACTCCGCTTTTCCCTGAGTCGCCGAACGCAGAGTCGTGGCGTAACCAAACATCTCAGCCAACGGTACCTCGGCATCGATTCGTACATACCCCTCCTCGTCCAGGGTACCCTTGAGGGATCCTCGTCGCTTGAGAAGAGTGCCGACCATGTTGCCCTGGAATTCGCTGGGGCCCTCGAGACTCACCATCATCAGTGGTTCGAGAACCTCGGGTTTGCCATTGTTGTAGTATTCGCGGAAGCAGTTCCTGGCTGCTGTCTGGAATGCCATGTCTGAAGAGTCGACCGCATGGTGGCCACCATCGAGAAGGACCACTTCGAGTCCGTCGACAGGAGCCCCGATCAGGAGTCCCTTTTCCATGCACTGTTTGAAGCCTTTTTTTACCGAGGAGACGTATTCGCGCGGAACCTTACCGCCGCTGATCCGGTTCTCGAAATGGAAAATACCCTCTGGATGGGGTCCCATCGTGCCGATGATACGGGCGTACTGGCCTGACCCACCGGTCTGCTTCTTGTGGGTGAAGTCGAATTCGACAGGGCAACTGATTCGCTCATGAAAAGCCACCTTAGGTGCACCCGTCATCACCTCTGCCCTGAATTCTCGTTTCATCCGTTCGATGTACACCTCGAGGTGGAGTTCACCCATCCCTGAGATAACGGTCTCGTGGCTCGCGGGGTCGAAAGCGACACGAAATGTCGGATCTTCCTTGGTGAATCTCTGGAGGGCCTTCGCCATGTTGTCTGAAGACTTACGATCAATGGGTTTCACTGCCAGGTGGATGACTGGTTCCGGGACGTGCATCGAAGCCAGGATGAGATTCGTGTTCTTGCAACGGAAGGTGTCTCCTGAAGCACAATCTATACCGAAGAGGGCGACGATATCGCCGGCCTGGGCGCTGTTGATTTCATCCATGTTATCTGCGTGCATTCGCACGATACGGCTGATCTTCACCTTCATTCCGGTACGTGCGTTATAGACGAAGTCTCCCCTGACCAGTCTTCCCTGGTAAATCCTCACATAGGTCAACTGTCCGTATGGTCCATCTTCGAGTTTGAACGCATAACTGAGCAGGGGATCGTCAGGGTTGTTGGTGACGAGGAACTGTTCTTCTTCGTTATCAGGATTGAAAGCGAAGTTCTCGACATCGACCGGACTGGGGAGATATCTGTTTACCGAGTCCATCAAAGGTTGCACACCCTTGTTCTTGAAGGCGGCTCCGCAGTAGACCGGGCAAAGTTCAAGCGTTGTGACACCCTTGCGAGTTGCTTCATGAATCAGTTCTTCAGTGACCCTGTCCTCGAGCATCGCTTCCATCAGGTCGTCGCAATAGTGGGACACGGCATCGAGCAAAATTTCACGGCGTTCTTCGGCGATCTCCATGAGATTTTCGGGAATCTCTTCTCGCCGGACAATCTCGCCATTGTCCCCATCGAAGTAGATCGCTTCCATCTTGACCAGATCAACGACACCCTGGTGGTTCTTCTCCAGCCCGATGGGGATCTGGAACATCACGGCATTCAATCGTAACTTTTCACGCAATTTATCGCAGACTCTGAACGGATCCGCACCGATTCGATCGCATTTGTTGACGAATGCTATCCGTGGAACATTGTACCGGCGCATCTGACGGTCTACGGTGATCGATTGACTCTGGACTCCCGATACCGCACACAGAACCATGATGGCTCCATCCAGCACGCGTAATGCCCGCTCTACCTCCACGGTAAAGTCGACGTGTCCTGGAGTGTCGATGATGTTGATGTGGTTTCCATCCCACTCGATGTAGGTTGCAGCGGACTGGATCGTGATTCCGCGCTCACGCTCGAGTTCCATCGAATCCATCGTTGCTCCCCGGCCGTCCTTTCCCCGGACCTCGCCGATGGTATGGATTCGATCGGTGTAGAAGAGGATCCTCTCGGTGAGGGTCGTCTTGCCACTATCGATATGGGCACTGATGCCGATGTTCCGCATCCTGGTGATGTCAGGCGTCATCGCGAATACTCCACGGGATCGGGTCCCGTTCGCCCCTGGCTGTCGCTTGGCCGGTTCCTCCGCCGTGGAGGACTCTGATCGGCCAATCCGGCTAATATGTCTGAGGATATCGCTCGGCAGCTCCTGTGTAGATCGAATCTGGCCGGATGAGCGGTTCTTTTGCGGTCCTGGGGAGGTTTGGAGGCTCGGATTCACTCCCTCGAGGGGGGAATGGTCCACTGATCGGGCGCGATGACGTTCTTTCCTTGCCGCTTGGGTTGGTGGCGCAGTCTCTCCAGAAGGGTTCCGCACAGGATAGGGCCAGAGAACAGTTCCTCTGCATCTTTGGCGGTGACGCTACCGTACCAGGATCCGTCCGGTTCGATGGCGACCATCGGTCCGTGACCGCACTGGGCGAGACAGCCGGATTTCACGATCCGGATCTTATCCGTGAGCCCTGCTGTGGATACCGCTTCACGGAGCGCTTCACAGGTCTCCAGCGATCCCTGTCGAGGACAAGTGCGACCGTGGATACACACCAGCACGACTTTTTCATAGGGGCGACTCATGAGACCTCCTCCGATGATCACGAACTTTCGAGGAGGCGTTCGATGATGGACCGATAGAGTCCTGCATCCCAGAACATCGGGTCAATAACTTCCCAGCGAACAATTCCTTCCGAATCGATCGCCATCAACAAGGTGCCCCCATGAGGAACGAGATGGCGTTCGAGTACCCCAGCTTCCACACCCGGTTGTACCCCGAAGGACCAGCCGAGTTTTCTCTCGATGGCGATCTCGGTCATCGCATTCGCCTCACGAACGGCGCGTTCGGCTCTCAGGACGCTACTTAACCACACGACTCGAAGCCCCTGGGAGGAATATTCATGTTCTAACTTCCTCAGCAAGTCGATGAACCGAGACTGTCGGTTGGACGCCCGGTTTGAATCGCAAAAGAGACGTAGTTCCAGTTTCTTGTCCTCGTCAGATTCAGGTGGGGCCTGGATCCATCGCAATCCGTCGAGGGATGGAGCAACTCGCCCGTGCAAGACGTCAATTCGCTGTGACATCGGTAACGATTGGAACTCGAGATAGGTCTTGGTGGCCATCGAGATCGTCTCGCCGGAATTGATTCGCTCGTAGAGTTGATCGTTGTATTTGATCATCGCCTGGAGTGCGGCATCTTTATTTCCGAGAGCGAGTTGATAGAACCCTTCGTAGAAACCCGCGCGGTCTGCCATCAACCGGAAGTCCGGTTCTTTTCCCTCGGGTACCTGCCATTTGTCGGTGGATCCAGGCATCTCGATCTCACCACCGAGTGACCCGGCGCTGAGGACTGGTCCCCAGGTACGCCACAGTTGACGACCATCATATAGAAGCCCCAGATGTCGATGCGCTTTGTGTGTGAAGTAGACCAGGTGAGGCAAGAAGTGGCTTCTCGGATCGTTCTCCAGACAATCTTTGCCAGCTTCGAGCATCTCTTGATAACGTTCAGCAATCTCGAAGGCCTCGATCCGCTTGATCTTCAACTCGGGGAGATCGATCCTGGAGGTGTCCAGTTCCAGGGCCTTCGAGAAAGCATCCGCTGATCGAGAAGACTCCCGCATCTTCAACAGACAGTCACCGAGGATCACCTGAGCTCGGCACCTCAAACTGGAGGAGATCTCGGCTGCCAGAGCAACTTGGCAGTAATTGACCACCTCAGCCAGGTAGGTGAGTCGTTCCTGTAGTTTCTGATCAGCACTCAGAGGATTGCCGAAGATCTTCGCCTCTTCGTCGAGGGTTCCGAGGTATCGATCAACATTGAGAATCAACAGTCGACCGAGATCGCAGCAGACTCGAGGCATCGCCTCTGACTCGGGAAACTCGGTGACGTATCTGCGACCGGCAGTGATTCCCTCGTCGAGGATCTTGAAGATACGAGGCAGATCGGCCCTTTTGAGAGACCTCGGGTCCGGGATCGATTCCAGTTTGGAGGCGACCAAGGCTGCTAACTGGGCAGATTGGTCCGCTTCTGGTGTCTCCTTTGTAGTGTCATCTGCGGCAGGTGCTTGCGACCCGGTGATGGGCTCAGTGATGGGCTCAGTGACGGGCTCTGTGACCGGAGTCTGATGCCCTGCGAGGGAAGTTCCTGGCAGCCAAAGGACAAACAGGAACAGTACAAGACCCACTCCTGAACGACGACGGGCTGTGAGGGCGCCCAGAGGGGTTCCGGGAGGTGTAAGGGTCATGTCAGGGCAATCCTCACTGGCGGGTCCTGGCCAGGATCGGAGTTCTTCATCGCCATTGCCACCCAACTGTGAAGAGGCTGCGATACCAGCAAAACGTGGCACAGGGATAGTACCATGTCGCCCTCAGTTGTCGGAACCTGAATCGAGTACCGACCCTGTTGCAGGCCGATGATGGTAAGATGCTGGAGGAAACGGAGTTCGTCGAGGATCTGCCTCTCGAACTCCTGGCCGTGATCACAAGAGAGGTCGTTTTGAATGGTATCGCTGTTGCCAGTAATTTTTCTGAGCCTGAATTTATCATTCATCCACAGATTGCAGGAGCCTCCCGTGGTTGCCCCTGATGCGCCAGCGACGGTGGAGAAGGTAACCCATCTTGCCGATCCTGCCAGTCTTCTGGGAAAGCCGTCTCCGGCTCTGGTTCTGGACGATATCGATGGCAAGCCCTTTGATCTCGCCAACCTTTCCGAAGAGGTGGTGGTTCTGGAATGGACCCTCCCGGAGTGTCGGTTCAGCCAGCGGCTCTATGCCCAGCATCGAGTCACGCCGATGATTCGTCGCTGGGGCAAGCAGGGAGTGAAGTGGGTTTCCATCGACTCTGCATTTTTCGCCCATCCGGAGAAGATTCGCCCCTGGCTCGAGAAATTTTCGGTCAAGCACCCTTACCTCATCGATCTGGACGGACGTCTGGCAGAGGCCTTCGGAGTGCAGGTCAGTCCTACATATCTGGTGGTGAATCGAGGCCAGATTGTCTACCACGGGGCTATCGACGATGATGTCTGGGGAAAGAAGCTCGAGAGGAAATTGTACCTCGACATGGCGATTCGCGACGTGGTCGAGGGACGAACCGTGCAGAATCCATTGGTACGTGCATATGGAATGGTGATCCGTACCCGGCGGGTCGAGGATGAACGGCGTGCTCGGATCCAGGAAGCCAGGGAAGCGCGCGAGCGTGGCGAGAAGAACGAATCCGAGTCGACCCCCAAGGGTTCGAAGACCGGTGGGTAATGTTGGCGAATGATGTCAATGCAAGACAGAGCAGCGTATTCGTCCCACCTTTCTTGACGTGATCCCGGCGGCTATCCTTGCGGGGGATCCTCCGACCGGGAAGGATCCGGGGGGGATGCCTCAGTGCTCTACTGGTTGGGTCAGCAATTCCAGGATTTCTGGGGCCCCATACGGCTGCTCCAATCCCACCTCATACTGAGTGCCCTCGGAGTCGTCTTCGCTGCACTCGGGTCTTATGTGGTACTCAAGCGCTGGCGCGGGGTTCTTCCTACCGACCGGGGTAGAAACCATGCCATCGATTCCCCGGATTCGATCGGCAAGCCGACCGGTGCAGGCGCTCTCTTCATACCGGTCACCATCGTGATCTGCTTGCTGGTGACACCATGGGATCCGTTTCGGGCCGTCATCTTGGTGGCAGTTCTGTTCGCCATGGGTGCTGGATTTCTCGATGACCGGAGTCCGGCTGGGTGGGGTCGATTGGTCAAGGGGACGATAGATCTGCTGCTCTCCATGGTGGTTGCCTGGGCGATGATCGGTGGCGAGTCCTTCGTCGAGATCTGGGTGCCATTCCACGCCCCGAAGATGGGGGCTGAGGCAGCCCTCGATGGAACCGCCGGAATGCTGGCTCCACTTCTCCTTACTTCCTGGGAATACGGGATCATGGCGACGGCCCTGTTGTGGTTTTCCATCAATTCGACCAATTGTTCCGATGGTGTCGATGGGCTCTCCGGTAGTTTGCTGGGATTGGCATTTGTTGGTCTCGGAGGTGTGCTTTATGGAGTGGTGGGGCACATCGAGACCGCGCGATACCTGTTGGTGCCCTTCTATGAAGATGGAGCCAGTTGGTCCATCGTGGTTTCGACGACCCTCGGAACCCTGGCGACTTACTTGTGGTTCAATGCCGAGCCAGCCCAGTTGCTGATGGGAGATGCAGGATCTCGGGCACTTGGTCTACTGCTGGGGGTGTTCGTGCTGGCGACCGGAAACCCTTTTTTATTGGCGGTCGTCGCTTTGCTGATCCTGGCCAATGGGGGTACAGGATTGTTCAAGATCGGGTTGAAGAAGTTTCTCAAGATCCGGATTTTCCACCACATTCGTTTCCCCCTTCATGATCACTGCCGCAAGAATCTGGGCTGGTCCAAGGCCCAGGTTCTGGTGCGATTCGTGATCGCTCAGGCGCTGCTGGCTCCTTTGCTCATCATCTTGCTACTCAAGATTCGCTGAGGGCCATCTCGGCAGGATTCGGGGGAGTCTCTCGGCAAAAAACAAGGCCCTGAACGCTCGAGCGTCCAGGGCCTTGTTCGATCCGGGTCGATAACTGCTAGTAATCTACCTGACGGAAAGTTCCACCATTCATGGCAGAGAGGTTGATGTAGAACGCCTCTTCGCCGGAATAGAACGAACTGGTGAAGTAGATGGTGTGGATCGGAAGATTCTCGAAGTTGGCTGCCGTGATCGACTCCAGGCAGATGTCGGCATAACTGCCTCCACCGGAACCGTTGCAGTAAGGTTCGCGGGCGCCGCAGATGATGACCTGCTTGTAGGCACCAGGGGCTTGCTGTGCAAGACCGAGTCCTGCCAGAGCTGCATCGAGCAGGCAATGGTTTTCGATGGGAGCTAGCGTGCCCATCCACGCCTGAGCCGATGCCTTGTGGCCCGGCGAGGCACTACAGCACTCGGGCCGCCAGATGTAAGTGGTGGAGTTGTAGGCAACGACGGCAAAATCGACGGCAGCTGAAAGCTGGTTGAGTGTCTGGGCGACTTCCTGACGAATCATGTCGAAGATAACTGTCTCTCCGCAGAAACCATAGGCCGGAACGATGAAGACGAAACAATCTCCCTCGAACTCACTGCCATAGAAACTGATCGCTTCAGGAGCGTCTTCTTCCTCGTCGTCCACGCCAGCTCCTCCGGCTGGGAGATCGAGCGGCTTGCGAAGACCTATTTCGTCAGCACTGAAGAGAGTGCCTACCGCAACGGGCATGAAGATCAACAACAACCCCATCAGCAGCAGAACTTGAACGCGGTTCAACATGTCATCCCTCCTCCAGAGAGGTTTACCGTGGGTGGTCGAACACCTGCGGCACCGACCCAACATCCCGTAAGACGCCACCCGTTTCCCGATTCCCTCACAGAAAATCCCCGGGACGGGCCCATCGCTCACGCATCGGCTCCTAGTGTAGTGGAGCCGGTTCCAGGATACCAGTACCCAATTGGACACCCCTTGCCTCCGATTCCCGGGCAGATTACCGTGAAATGGAGTGGCACCCCGGATGGGCATGGAATTCCCACATCCCCTCGAATTTGGACAAAGAGGCCTACTTTTTTCTTATCGGAGGAGATTCTCGATGCGATCACGCCGCTGGACCGAGAGGGCTTTGTGGAAGTCCCTTCCTGTACTGCTTCTTCTCGCCCCCCTGTCTGCCGTCTCGATGGCAGTTCCGGTTCAGCAGCAAGAGACGAAATCGGCCAAGGCCGTCTGGAGTGTCGAAAGAGTTCGCGGTGAGGACGCGGTCCAGTACGAGGTGACCATCTACCAGATCCCTGCTCCGAGTGGGCATCGTTGGGTCTGGAGAGCGGTCGCATCGGATGGTTCGTTCCCGGGTGGTTTTCCCATCGGTTCGATGTTGATCCAGGGAACGGGGAAACCGAGACCGGAACTGTTCGATCCGCTTTCTCCGGGTGTGATGGAGATGTTGCTATCGGTCCACGGCGCTGGTGGCCATGAGAACGGACTCGGCTGGGCTGACGCAACCCCGGTCGGATTTCGTCGCCAGATTCCCGTCGAGAGAAAAGAAGTCACCGCTGCAGATGGCATGATCACTCAGACTGGAACTCTTGCCGGGAGCGAGATCGTGGTGCGCGGAGGTGCCAGGGCTCTGAGGATGACCGAGTTCACGGAAACTCTTCACATGTCAGCAGGCGGATCCCTCAAGTCTGCCGAATGGGTTACCACGCTGATTCGTGGCGAGGACGACAATGCCCGCACCGAGAAGCGCCAACTCAAGGTCCAACGCCTCGAGGCAGGTCTTATCGACGCACAGGAATCGCAGGAAGTTCAGAGCGGATACGAGTTTCTCGCACCCGTGGTGAGGGTTCTGCGCAAGGGAATGTCCCTGGCGGCGGTGGAGATCGCCGAGAAGATGTTCAACGAGGATCGCAAGGATCACGAGAAAGGCCCCCTCGGTGACGTGGTGAAGGAGGTGGCCGGACTGCTGAAGGCGAGCAAGAAGATCGCCTCGCAACCGCTCGATCCTGACGTGAGAGCCCGCAAGATGATCGGCAAGCCGGCACCCGCTTTCACCCTCGATGACGTCGACGGGAATCAGGTGACACTGGAAGAGTACAGGGGCAAAACGTTGCTACTGGCCTTCTGGGGTTATTCGTGAGGTATCTGTCGTGCGGAGTCTCCGTACCTCAGCAAGATCCAGAGGGAATACAGGAGCCAGGACGTCGCCGTGCTGGCAATTAATGCCGACAATGACAGCAGAAGCCGTATTCGAGAGTTCGTTCAGGAGAACGATCTCCAGCAACGGATGTTGCTGCGGGGCGACGGCGTTGGTTTTCAGCAGTACCATTTGAAGAGACTGCCGACGGTCTATTTCATCGACCGCAAGGGCAACGTTGTGTCCCGGGAAGCTGGATATCAGAGTTACGACCAACTGGAAAAATCGCTAAAAAAAGCGCTCGGGCGCTAGCGCCGGAAAGTCCCTCCCGCCCCGGACCGATCGGTGATCGGAGTGAGATATGAAATCGAATATTTTTCTGAAGAGTGTTGCTACGGTGATGCTGCTGTGCATGACGGTAACCACGTCCTCCCTGGAGGGGCAGGCGGGGCCAGTCAATTGCTTCGTCACCACCTTCCTGACTGTTTCCGATCAGGACGATGTGGTCAGGGAGCTCGATGTTGATACGCTCGCGGTGATTTCGGAGACTCCGATATCGATCACTGGTGCCATCGAGATCGATGGGCTGAGGGGAATCGCGATCCATCCCAGCACCGGCAACTGGTTCATGCTCGCGATGCTTTCGCTACCGCCATCTCCGGCGCCTTCGCCGTGGTTGCTCGAATACGACCCCATCAATCTCACCTTGAGCCTGATCGGATTTACCATACTCGATTTCAATGATCTCGAGTTCACCGAGTCCGGCGAACTTCGTGCCATCACGAATACTCTCACCACGGGAGAATCCAGTTACTGCGAGTTGAGCACCATCACCGGTGGGCCACTCGATCTGTGCCAGTACGACGGCAGTGACGGTGGTGATTCCATCGCTCTGGGTGCTGGCGAAGAAGTGTTCCGTGCCTCGGGAGGATGGACGGCCGGTTCAACGCCACAGTTCGAGCGCCCCGCCGTCACTGGACCCAACAATTGCGATTCGACGACGATCCCTCTGTCTGCCACTCTCAGCGCGCAGCCGGTCCGTAGTCTGACCTACTGGGATGACGAGGATGTCTTCATCTGGGTGCAGGGGAATGATTCGACCTATCTGGTCGATAGCGATGGCCAGGAGCAGTTGTTGGGAACAATGCCGGTCGACGTCAATGGAATCGCGCTGCTGGAAACTCCCACGACCTGCCCAACGGGGGATGCCTTCATCCGCGGTGACTGCAATCTCGACCTGGGCGTAAATGTTGCCGATGCAGTGTTCCTGCTGTCGAGTTTGTTCATACCCGGAGCGACTCCACTGGGGTGTCGCGATTCCGGCGATGTCAACGATGATGGCGGAGTCAACGTTGCGGATGCGGTGTTCTTGCTCTCGAGCCTGTTCATTCCCGGTGCCACGCCGATTCCGGAGCCGAATCTCCAGACTGGTTGCGGCCCCGATCCGACCGATACCGATACCCTTCAGTGTGATCAGACCAGCTGCCCCTAACATCAAGGGGTCGCGGGCGGATTACATCCGGCTACTGATCAGCGAAGGTGCCGAGATTGAGGCTAGGGATGTGGTCGACAATACACCGCTGATGCGTGCCGTCACGGAGGAATCGACCCCGGAGATCGTCAAGCTGTTGATCGAGGCGGGTGCTGATGTCAACGCCAAGAGTGACAACGGCTGGCTGATCCTCGGCAACACCCGCACTGGCGACTGGCGCAAACTGCAAGCGATGGCACCGCCACTGCAGATCGCCGACATGGCCCGGGAAATGCTGGGAGAAAGCGTGCCCGTCCCGACCCCAGAAACCGCCACCCGCGAGAAGTAGGCGGCGGGCACAAGCCGGCGAATTGCACTCGTTCCTCACCGCAGTACCGCTACCACCCTACTCGATCGACTGGTCGTGCAACTTCCAGTACGCCTTCGTCCCCTTCAACTTGTCGTTCTCCTCGGCGTAATCGATGGCCTTCTTGCCCTCCTTGGACTTCGACAGAGCATCGGCGCCCGCATTCAAGAGCAGCGAGACGATCTCGGGGGTCGTGGAGACCCCGGCGGCGACCATCAGCGGGGTCCAGCCGATGTTGTTCCTGGCTTCGATCTCGGCGCCCGCATCCAAGAGCAGCGTGACGATCGCCGGGATCGAGGATTTCGCGGTGGCGACTGTCAGCGGGGTATTGCCGTACTTATCCCTGGCCTCGATGTCGGCGCCTTTTTCCAGCAGCAGCGTGACGATCTCCGGGGTCGAGGAGTACCGGGCGGCGACCATCAGCGGCGTCTGGCCGTCGTTGCTCCTGGCGTCGATCTCGGCGCCCGCATCCAAGAGCAGCGTGATGATCGCCGGGGTCGTGGAGAGGGCGGAGGCGGCCATCAGCGGGGTCGAGCCGATGTTATCCTTGGCGTTGATTTCGGCGCCCATTGCCAGCAGCAGCGAGACGACCTCCGGGTGCTTGGAGTGCCCGGCGGCGTGAATCAGCGGGGTCTGGCCGAGTATATCTCTGGCCTCGAACTCGGCGCCCTTTTCCAGCAGCAACGTGACGATCTCCGGGGTCGAGGAGTACCGGGTGGCGACCATCAGCGGGGTCGAGCCGTACTTATTGCTGGCCTCGATCTCGGCGCCCCTTGCCAGCAGCAGCGTGACGATCGCCGGAGTCGAGGAGCCGGCCGCCGCGCTCATCAGCGGGGTCGAGCCGTTGTTATCCCTGGCCTCGATCTCGGCGCCCCTTGCCAGCAGCAGCGTGACGATCTCCGGGGTCGAGGAGAACTGGGCGGCGCGCATCAGCGCGGTCGAGCCGGCCTTATCCCTGGCCTCGACCTCGGCGCCCCTTGCCAGCAGCAGCGTGACGATCGCCGGGGTCGAGGAGAGCTGGGCGGCGAACATCAGCGGGGTATGGCCGTCGTTAGACCTGGCGTTGATCTCGGCGCCCTTTTCCAGCAGCAGCGCGACGATCGCCGGGGTCGAGGAGAGTTTGGCGGCGAACATCAGCGGGGTCTGGCCGGCCTTATCCCTGGCCTCGACCTCGGCGCCCTTTGCCAGCAGCAGCGAGACGATCTCCGGGGTCGAGGAGAACTGGGCGGCGAGCATCAGCGGGGTCCGGCCGAGGTCATTTCTGACCTCGATCTCGGCGCCCTTTTTCAGCAGCAGCGAGACGACCTCCGGGTGCTTGGAGTGCCCGGCGGCGTGAATCAGCGGGGTCTGGCC
>Ga0310122_10000125_pt1 | contig 47816 bp, 42 predicted proteins | sample CB6_Bottom_1051__FD_203503 | JGI IMG/M metagenome (GOLD analysis project Ga0310122, IMG submission 203503) | Marine microbial communities from Western Arctic Ocean, Canada - CB6_Bottom_1051 | ecosystem: Environmental > Aquatic > Marine > Oceanic | place: Canada: Western Arctic Ocean | collected... | reverse complement strand
TTCATGCTGTTGTGTGGTAACAAGCCTAATTGCACGTTCACGAAATTCTGATGTATAGCGATTTGATTTTTTCATAGTTCCAGTTTCTCAAGTTATTGAGTCTCTGGCAAACACGGGGCGATTCATTTACCTTAAATGCAATGTATTAAGTAGTAACTACTGACTACTTGAATGGAAGCAGCCGTTAGCTAATGAGCAATAAATAACATTTTAATTTCAACAGTTTATTATTACTTGTACGGTTTTGTATTAATTTGTTTGATTGTGTAGAAAGCACCAAAATTACAACTTAGTACTTGCTCATATAGGCCTAAGTATAATTAACAATCAGTTTTTTAAAAGTGTAAGCCTGTAAACATAAGTTGTTTATAGATTTAAAACCATAAACTGTATTTTTTATTAATTAAATTGAAATATTAATTGCTTAGCAGCGGTCTTGTAAAAGTCATGTTGGTATCGCTTGATAAAAGCGCTTCAACGTAAGGCATCACTCAGTAATGGTTAGCCATTTATTTACAGACGTAATGTTAACTATGAATAACTCCTAACATAATCATTAAAAAATAATCACACGAGGTCTAATCCTACCATGAGTAAAAAAATCACCTTAATGGCAATAATCACTTTATTTGCTTTAACGATTTTATATTTTACCGGCGCATTTAATCGTGACGTAGTAACTGCACAGCGTTTTGTTAATTTACAGCAAGGTGATAAAACCCATGAGGGATTTCGCCGAGCACACGCAAAAGGAATTTGTTTAGCTGGGTCTTTTGAGTCAACGGGTGAGCTTGCTAAGTACTCGCAAGCAAAGGTATTTGATTTAGGGGCAACCCCTTTTGTAGGTCGCTTTTCTATTGCGGGTAATAATCCAACTGCACCTGATTTAAAAGCACCGGTGCGTAGTTTAGCGTTTTCTATAACCACTGATGATAACCAAGAGTGGCGTGTTGCAATGAATACGCCTCCGGTTATGGCGGTAGCTACGCCAGAAGCGTTTTTTAAACAACTTCAAGCACTTTCACCCGATCCGGTGACTAAAAAGCGCAGCCCAGAAAAAATTAAAGCGTTTTTTGCAGCGCACCCTGAAAGTGCCGCTTTTAATAACTGGAAGGCAAGCTATACACCAACCAATAGCTTTGCCACTGAGCAGTATCACAGCATTAATGCGTTTTATTTAGTGGATAAAAATGATGAAAAGCACGCCGTACGCTGGATAGCTAAACCGCAATTAAGTGATGAAAACATCCAACCACTTAATAATGATTCACCAGATGCGTTGCAGCTACAACTTAAAGACCAAGTAGCTCAGTCTTCGGTTAAGTTCGATATGCTGTTTAGCTTTGCAACCGAAGAAGATGATGAAAACAACCCAACTGTTTTATGGCCACAATCGCGCAAAACCATCAACGCCGGTACGTTAGTAATATCACGCTTGCAAGCACAAGAGGGTGGGGTATGTGAAAACATGAACTTTGATCCGCTGGTATTACCAACAGGTATTCAGCCAAGTGCTGATCCTATTTTACGTGCCCGTGGCGCTGCGTATGCAGAGTCATTTCGTCGTCGTGCTAAAGAAGTACTTTTAAATAATTAATAACAGGAACGAGTCAATGAAAACAATTACTAAATACTCAGCGTCGAGTATGCTTATTCACTGGGCAATGGCATTAATTATACTTTCTATGTTATTTCTTGGTTTATCGATGGTACAAAGTTTAGCCGTATGGCAGGTAGAGGCTATACAACTGCATAAATCGTTTGGTGTGTTAGCACTGATATTAGTTGCAATAAGATTAATTAATAAAGTACTGTGTAAAAGCCCCGCATTACCACCGAGTGTGCCTAAACCGCAAGCTTTAGCCGCACATTTAACCCAAGTGGGTTTATATGCGTCTATGATTTTAATGCCAATTTCAGGCTGGTTAATGCAAAGTGCTGATGAGCGTACAGTGAGCTTTTTTGGTTTATTTACTTTGCCTAATTTAGTCAGTAAAAATATTGAGGCCTATGCGTTTTTTCGTGAAGCACATGGCCTAATTGCTTATGCATTTTTACTGTTTATTTTTATGCATGTTAGCGCTGCACTTTATCATGGTTTAATAAAGCAAGATGGCGTATTGGGCTCTATGTTGCCGGGTAAGCATAAATAAACTGATTGTTTTATACAAAAAAGGCACAGACGCGCTCGCATCTGTGCCTTTTTAAATTTTAGTATTTAGCCTAATTTAAGCGCGTCTTCTACGCTAAAAGCACCATCTAATAAAGACTTACCTAAAATTACGCCGCCAACACCAAGTTCATTGAGCTTTTTAATATCATCTAACGAGCTTACGCCACCTGAGGCTTGCACTTTAATATCTGCATTATGATTAATTAAATCTTCATAAAGCGCAAAAGAAGGGCCCGTCATGGTGCCATCCTTACTGATGTCCGTGCATAAAAAGTCAATAACACCCAGAGCAACGTAAAAATCAACAAGCTCAAGTAAACCAAACTCAGATTCACTTAGCCAACCGTGAGTAGCAGGTGCCCATCCGTTCGCAGTTTTATTAACATCAAGGGCAATTACAAAGTGCTCAGGACCAAATTGTTCAATCCAGGCTTTTACTTGCTCACGCTTTTCAACCGCCATTGAGCCAATAACCACTTGGTTTGCACCTGCTTTTAGCCAATCGCTCACGTCCTGCTCTGAACGAATACCGCCACCTACCTGGTAAGGTACATTGAGAGCTTTTGTTGCTGCTTGAATATGTTGCCACTGTTTTTTACTTGGATCCCGTGCACCTTCTAAATCAACTAAATGTAATTTAGTGGCACCACTGTCGGCATACTCTTTTAAGCGAGCACCAAGCTCAAAGGGATAAAACTGTGCAGTATCGTATTTACCTTGATACAAGCGGACAATTTGATTTTGTAATACATCTAATGCTGGAATAATCACTGTATTTCTCTTTTAAAAGCATGAAGAGCAACCTAAAGTTGCCAATCAACAAAATTTTGTAATAAACGCGTACCTACTTTAGCGCTGCGTTCAGGATGAAATTGCATGCCTGCATAATTGTCTTTAGCTACAATTGCAGAAAATGTTTGCCCGTATTCGCTGCTGACTAGCGTGGCGTTATTAACTGTATGGGCGAAACTGTGCACATAATAAACCTGGTCGTCCGCATGCAAACCTTGAGTCAACGGGTGCGCTTGTTGAACAGATAGGTTATTCCAGCCCATATGTGGTGACGTTAAGCTACCTACATCGAGTGCTTTCACTTCGCCTGGTATTTTACCTAAGCATTGCACGTTACCTTCTTCAGTGCTTTCACACAGCAGTTGCATGCCTAAGCAAATTCCCATTAGCGGGCGCTGATATTCGTTAATTGCTTGCTGCCAACCATTATCAACCAAACGCTTCATAGCAACAGATGCATGACCAACACCGGGTAAAATAGCACGTTCATAGCCTGCTAGTTGTTCTGGCGAAGTAATCACCGTAGGGCTTTGCCCTAAACGCTCAAATGCAAACCGCACTGAGTTAATGTTGGCGCAACCGGTATTAATTATCGCAATCATAAACATCCCTTAGAGCTGGCTGTTTGTTGGCTGGTATCTTGTGCAATAGCCATACGCAAAGCACGAGAAAACGCTTTGAATAAGCCTTCCACTTGGTGGTGGCAGTTGCCATCACTTACCGATAAAATAAGGCTAATTGCTGCATTATCGCTTAAGCTTTTGAAAAAGTGCTCAACCATTTGCACGTCTAAATCACCGGCTTTTTCACGGCTAAAGTTGGCGTTTAATACAAATGAAGCACGACCCGACAAATCAATTTGTGCCTCAGCTTTACATTCATCCATAGGCAAGGCAAAACCATAACGCGCAATTTGCGATTTGGTGCCAAGCGCCTGTTTAAGGGCAACACCTAAAGCAATACCAATGTCTTCAACAAGGTGATGCTCGTCTATGTGTAAATCGCCTTTGGCTTTAATATTTAAGCCAATATTGGCATGAGTGCGAATTTGATCCAGCATGTGGTCAAAAAAACCAAGGGCAGTTTCAATGTTGCCATTTTTTGTTTGATCAAGGTTAACCGCTACGTCTATTTGCGTTTCTTTGGTGTTGCGTGTCACACGGCCTTCACGGTTTGCCGTGGTCAGCTTAGTGACAATGGCAGGCCAGCTGCCATCGTATAAAATACCTTCACAACATAAGTTTTGTGCAAGGCCAATATCGGTTTGGCGATCGCCAATCACAAAAGAACGTGCTAAATCAACTTTGCCTGAGCGCATTAGTTCAGTGATTAAGCCTGTTTTTGGTTTACGGCAATCACAGTTTTGTTCATCAAAATGTGGGCAAATTAATACTGACTCAAAGCTAATGCCTTGGCTTTGCAGTATGTCCATCATTTTGTCTTGTGCAATGTCAAAATCGGCAGTTGGGAAGCTGTCTGTGCCCAAGCCATCTTGATTTGATACCATTACTAAGCGATAGCCTGCGGCTTGCAGTTGCAATAAGGCAGGAATGACACCTGGTAAAAACGCTAGTTTTTCAAGGCTGTCGACTTGTTTGTCGGTGATTGGCTCTTCAATAATAGTGCCATCGCGGTCTATAAATAAATAGGGGTTACTCATGATACTTCCTGTTGTGCTGTGGCTTGAGGCAATTGCAGGCCATCTAACCAAATTTTTACTTGTTCTAATTCTTGTTCATTACCAATTGAAATACGTAGCCAGTCGTCTTCATTAAATAAGGTAAAGGCGCGCATTACTAAGCCTTGTTTAAGTGCTTGTTTAAAGTAATCTTTATTCGCTAATTTTAAAGTAACAAAGTTGCCTTCACCAGTGAGTATTTTTAATACTGCAGGGGAGGCGTTTAACCAGTCAATAAGCTTTAACTTTAAGCTATTTAAAATGGTCACTTGGCGACGCATTGAGGTTATCGCATCAGGGGCAATGGCTTGTGCTGCAATGCTGGCCACCACACCCGATACCGGATACGGTGCAATGACCTTACGAATAGGCGCTAATACACTGGCCTGAGCGAGAGTAAACCCTGTTCTTAAGCCCGCAAGTGCGAATGCTTTTGAGAGTGTACGAAGCACAACAATGTTACTAAACTCGTTTATAAGTTGTGCTGCACTTTGCTCAGGACAAAACTCAATATAGGCTTCATCAACAATCACCAATGCTTTACCTGCAAGTGCAGTGGCAATGGCTTTTACTTTATCTAGCGGGGTTAAACTACCTGTTGGGTTATTTGGATTACAAATAAATACCAGTTTTGAGCTACCCACAGCGGCAACTATTTCATCCACGCTGGCATTTAATAAAAGCGTTTGTGTTAGGCCATTGATTGCGACGTTGTGTGTATCGGCCGTTACTTTGTACATACCGTAAGTAGGTAAAAATAGTGCAATACTGTCTTTACCTGGCTCACAATAGGTACGCACTAACAATTCAATGCCTTCATCTGCGCCACGGGTCATTAATACATTTTCGCTTTCAAGCTCAGCATAGGCTGCGTAGCGGTCAATAACCAATTGAGGCTGAGGATCGGGGTAACGATTCAAGTCTTCAATTGTTATTTCAAGGTTTTTAGTATACGGGCTTTCGTTGGCATTGAGCCAGGTTGTACCGGTTAACTTTTCACTTTTAGCCGAGCTATACGCAGCAAGTGCTGCAATATTATCAGGTAATAAGCCGCTCTCATTGCTCATTTTTTATTGCCTCTAAACGAATTGAAACCGCATTAGCGTGGGCATCTAGGCCTTCTGCATCTGCTAAGGGTAAAATAGCTTTTGAAAGCTCAGTTAAGCCTTGTTTACTGATAGTTTGTACTGTGTAAGTACGGAAAAAATCGAGTAAATTTAAGCTAGAGTAAGTTGCACTGTAACCATAAGTGGGTAACACGTGATTAGTGCCTGAGGCATAATCGCCCGCTGACTCTGGAGTGTAATCGCCAACAAATACAGAGCCTGCATTCTTTACTTGATCTAAGTAAGGAGTTGCATCTGCAAGTTGTAATATTAAGTGCTCTGGCCCATATTGCGCTGATACGTCAAACGCTTGGGCTACTGAATCAACTAGAATAAGAGACGAATTTGCCAATGCCTGTTCGGCGGTGTCTTTTCGACTTAAGTTAGCTAATTGACGAGTAAGTGCGTCTTGCGTTTGTTCAATAATCGTTTCACTGTTACATAATAAAATAACTTGTGAGTCAGCCCCGTGTTCTGCTTGAGACAGTAAGTCGGCAGCAATAAACTCTGGGTTTGCACGTTCATCTGCAATCACTAACACTTCTGATGGCCCTGCTGGCATATCAATCGCCATACCTGGAATCGTTTGTGCGACTAACTGTTTTGCCATAGTGACAAAGCTGTTACCTGGGCCAAAAATTTTATTTACTTTAGGAACAGACTCTGTGCCATAGGCCATAGCAGCTATCGCGCCTGCACCGCCGCTTTCAATAATTGTAGTGATACCACATAATTTAGCGGCATATAAAATAGCCGGGTTAATTGCTTTATCACCTTGTACTGGTGTGGTTAGTACTACGGTTTTTGCACCGCTTAACTGCGCCAATACACCTTGCATAATAACCGATGACGGAAGAGGGGCACTTCCGCCAGGTACATAAATACCGACTGCTTCGATGGCTTGATATTTCAGTTCACAGTCAACGCCGGGTTGAGTCGATAACTTAATATCTTTTGGTAGTTGCGCTTGGTGAAAACATTTCACATTGGCATAAGCGGTATCAATTGCATACTTAAGCTCTGGGCTTAGCATTTTCTCAGCGGCATTAATTTCATCAAGTGGTACACGTAAACGCGGCTCGGCTCTATTATCGAACTCTTGTGCTAATGCAAGTAAAGCGGCATCGCCTTGCGCATTAACTTTTGCCAAAATAGTCTGGCAAATGCTTTCTACTTTTTCACTTGCTGATACAGCAGGGCGCATAAGCGCCGCTGCTTGAACTTGTGATGATTCCTCATTCCAACGAAGCATGGCTTGTTACTCCATCATTTTTTCAATTGGCATAACTAAAATAGAATTGGCACCAAGGGCCTTAAGTTGTTCCATGGTTTCCCAAAATAGGGTTTCACTGCTCACCATGTGTAGGGCAACATATTCATCATTACCCGCAAGAGCCAATAATGTAGGTTGGCCAGCGCCAGGTAAAATCTCACAAATTTCATCAAGCTTGTCTTTTGGTGCGTGTAGCATAATGTATTTACTTTCTTTAGCTTGCTTAACACCACGTAAACGCGGCATTAGCTTATTTATGAGTGCTAATTTTTCAGTATCTTGTAGTTGAGTGTTTTGGATTAAACAGGCATTTGACTCTAAAATAGTGTCGCCTTGCATTAAGCCATTTGCTTCAAGGGTTGCACCTGTTGAGACCAAATCACAAATGGCATCAGCAAGACCGGCACGAGGCGCCACTTCAACAGAGCCAGTCAGCATAACAGTGCTGGCGTTAATGCCTTCGCGTTTTAGGTATTGGCTTAAAATTTCTGGGTAAGTGGTCGCAATACGTTTGCCTTCAAACCAGCTCTTGTCTTGTTTACCAAGTTCTTGTGGCCATGCAAGTGCTAAACGACAGTAACCAAAGTCAAGTTTAGCAAGCTTTGTAACTTCACTTGGTACACCTTGGCGTTCTCTTTCTGCTTGTACTTCAACTAGTACGTTTTCGCCAACAATACCTAAATCACAAACGCCGTCCATAACTAAGCCTGGAATATCGTCATCGCGCACACGTAATACGTCAATAGGCATGTTGGTTGAGTGTGCTATGAGGCGCTGCTCACGAAGATTGAGTTTTACACCCAGTTGTTTAAGCAGATCTTGACAATCTTTAGATAGGCGGCCACCTTTTTGGATGGCGATACGAAGACGATTACTATTATTCATTACTCATTTTCCTTTAATTTAAAAACTAAAAACCCCGAGGGAAACCTCAGGGCGAAAATGAATCTTGGTATGTTGATTCGCCAGAGGTTTCCTTTTAGGAACAACCTCTCAGCGAAAGACCTGACAGGTTATTCCGATGAATGATGGTGGTGATGTACAACTGTCAGTGAATTAAGCATTTTTTATCCTATTTGGCTAATCGTTATTGTGTTAACGCTTAGCTGCAATCTGTTTAATAAATTTCGCACTTATAAAAACACATTAACCGACAGCATGGCAAGAAAAATTTTCTTTAATTAAAGAATATCTTATAACTGCCGACAATAGTTAACATATTGCTTTATTTATCAACAGCCTTATAGTGATTAAATAACGCGCAACCTGCTGGAGTCACACATGGATATAATGATCCCCTATTTAGGGCCTATTACCCGTTTAGCGCTTGAATCTAAAGGGGCTTTTCATATTGCAGGGGTGCAACAAAGCGCTAGGGCGAAGCAAGTTGAACTTGAAGAGCGCAAAAAGAAAGAGATAGAAAAACAAAAAAAAGCATCGTTCGACCAAAAAAAATCGAGCAATAGCAACGCAGAAGATGACGACAAGCCTCACTTAGATACTTGGGCTTAGATTAATAAAAGTAAACCTCCCACTGCGTGTTAAATATTCTTCTCAATGTAGAGGGGGACTGATTAATCACGGCATTACTTGCTCTTGGCTCTGGGCTTACGTAAAATCCCGCTATTATTTTTTACATAGTGATTGGGATTATCAAACAGCTGTTTAGTGCGACCGGGCCTTTGGCTTTATCAATAGATGGATACACACCACGCCAGCCTCAAATCGATATGGCGGTGGCTGTTGATGATGCATTAAAAACCCGAGCTCAACTTGTTGTTGAGGCAGGTACTGGCACAGGTAAAACCTTTGCCTATTTAGCCCCCGCACTTAAATCTAAAGGTAAAACCATTATCTCAACCGGTTCTAAAGCACTGCAAGAGCAGCTTTATCACCGTGATTTACCCGTATTATTAAAAGCCTTAGGTGCAGCGAAAAAAACGGCCTTGTTAAAAGGGCGTGCCAATTACTTGTGTACATATCGACTAACTCAGCATGTGGCACACGTACCCACAGACGACCCTGATGTTATGCATCAGCTTGCTATGGTTGCAAAGTTTGCCAGTGAGACCCACAGCGGTGATCTTGCCGATTGCATTGGTATTGAAGAAGACGCCAAAGTGCTACCTTATGTAAGCTCAACCGCTGATAATTGCTTAGGCAAAGAATGCCCTGACTTTCAAGAATGCTATATTCGCAAAGCACGTTTAAAAGCGGGGGATGCCGATGTTGTGGTAATTAATCACCATTTATTTTTTGCCGATATGGCGGTAAAAGAATCAGGTTTTGCAGAGCTGATGCCTAATGCTGATGCCTACATATTTGATGAAGCTCACCAATTAAGCGAAATTGCCAGCGACTATTTTGGCGAAACCATGAGCACCAAAAAGCTGGTGGATTTAATTAACGATTTGCGCGCTATTTACCGCGCTGAAATCCCCGATATGCTGCAATTAGGCAAAAGTTTAAATAAACTGGAAACCAGTGTCGCTGATTTAAGGTTGCAGTTTGGAGTTGATGGTAGCCGAGGCGATTGGCGCGAAAAGCTCAGTAATAAGCTTATTTGCTCGGCATTACACCGCGTAATAAGTGATTTAGAGTTTGTGTATCAGGTTTTAAAGTTATGCTTAGAGCGCAGCGATAAAATAGAACATCCGTTTGAACGTGCGTTGGCTTTTAAAGGCCAGTTAGAGCGCGTATTCGATACCGCCCAAACAGGGTTTAGTTACTGGTATGAAACCACGAGGCGCTATTTAACAATCAATATAACGCCATTAAACGTATCGGCAAAATTTGCATTGATGATGAAAGAATCTGGTGCGGGGTTTGTATTTACCTCGGCCACGTTATCGGTCGACAATGAACTGAGCCACTTTAATGCAAGCCTTGGCTTAAAGCCAAAGCAAAGCATGATGGTTGATAGTCCGTTTGATTATGCCAATCAGGCGTTGCTGTGCTTACCACGTTATTTACCTCAATCGCATGAAGATAATATGCCCCATGCGATTGTAAAACTGACCTTAGAGCTCATAAAATCAGCTAAAGGGCGCTGTTTTGTGTTATTTACCAGTTACCGTATGATGCATTTAGTGGCTGAGGGCTTAACGACGCAAATGGACTACCCAGTTTATATGCAAGGGCAAATGTCTAAACGCATTATATTAGAAAAATTTACTCGCCATGGTAATGCGGTATTACTGGGGACCGCGTCATTTTGGGAAGGGGTTGATGTACGAGGCAGTACCTTAAGCTGTGTTATTATTGATAAGCTACCGTTTGCTGCACCTGATGACCCTTTACTACAAGCTAAAATGCAAGATTGTCAAATGCAAGGCAAGGACCCGTTTGCACATATTCAATTACCCCAAGCAGTGATTGCCTTAAAGCAGGGGGTAGGTCGCTTAATAAGAGACAACAAAGATAAAGGCGTGCTAGTGATTTGCGATAATCGCTTAGTTACACGCCAATACGGACAAGTATTTTTAAAGAGTTTACCGCCAATGCGCCGTACACGAAGCTTAGAAGATGCCAATACATTTTTAAAACATATTAATTGAGTACAAAAATGATCAAAAGTAATATTCTCGCCCTAGATGCTTCTACAGAAGCATTATCAATTGTTTTGCATTATCAGGGTAAAACATTTCATCATTTTGAAGAGTGTCCGCAGCAACATAGTCAAAAAATACTGCCACTTATTGATGAGTTACTTGGTAAAGCCGGCTGTAAATTAAAAGATTTAGACGTAATAGGATTTGGCCAAGGTCCTGGAAGTTTCACCGGCGTTCGTATTAGCGTAGCCATTGCCCAAGGTCTTGCATATTCAACTAATTTACCATTAGTTGGGGTATCTACTTTAGCAGTCATGGCACAGCAGGCATTAGAACAGTTTGGTGCTGACGTAGTTTATTCTAGTATTGATGCGCGTATGGGAGAAATATATTTTGCTCAGTACCACGCAAAAGATGGATTGATGACACTTAAAGGCGAAGAGCGAGTATTCAAACCTGAATTGTTAGATGTAACTTTGATAGATACAAACATCGATGCTGCAGCCGTAGGGACTGGGTTTAAAAGTTACCCTGACGCATTAACAGCATTTAATAATGTAACCATACAGCCAGCAATAACCTTACCGGATGCACACTATATGCTGGCCCTAGTAGAGGCGCAGTATCTTGCTGGTAAGGGTGTAAAAGCCAGTGATGCACAACCAAAGTATGTGCGTGACACGGTAACATGGAAAAAATTACCGGGCCGTGAATAAACAAACACGGTTGTTTGCAAATTAAGCGATTTTAAATCATAATTTAATTATGTTGTTGGTTGGAGAAGCGCTGTGTCGCTACCTATAAGTTCTGGTTTTTTTACAGGTGATATACCTGCTAAGGTGCGTTCTACTTCGGTAGTTCCGGCGCAGCCTGAACGAGTACTAGAGCAAGCCAAACCACAAACAACTAATACCGATTATGTCAAAAGCAGCCCAGAAGGGCTTGAACTTGCAAAAGAGTTTACAAAAGCGAACAGCAAAGACACCCAATACAGCCAAACTATTTACGATCAACCCAGTGCCCAAGTAAGCAAAGCGATTTCGACATATACTGAGTTTGCTAATTTAGAGCGAAGAGCTGAAGTTCAAAGTTTAATTGGTGTTGATATATACGCCTAGTTAAAACCTGACAAAAATCAGCAAATAAAAAGCCCGAATGAATCATTCGGGCTTTTTATTTTCATTACTGAGATTATTGCTCTATATAACCAATCAATTTTTTAGCTATATCGGTATTATTTTGAGAGCCAACAAAGTCATCGCTATTTTTACCATAAGCAAATACTTGTACATCAGACGCTGTGTGACCGCCCGTTGTCCAGCCAGTAAAACTTAAGTCATTAATAATGCTTTTAACGGCCAAGTTTAGGGTTTTCTCACCCATAGCTTTGGCTTGCTTAAGTTTAATTTCGTTTTCAGCTGTAAATTCAATACTGGTATTAGCCTGCCAAACCGTTTTAAGGTTATCTGACTCCATTAGTAATTTGGTCAATGTACCTGCAGTGGCTTTAACACCTTTGATGATATCTGTTTCCCATTTATATTGGCCATGTGCACCAATAGTTAAACCGCCTGTTGAGTGATCAGCTGTGATCACTAAAATAGTGTCTGGGTTGTTATCTACATAAGCTTTAGCCGTTTCGATTGATTTAGCAAAATCGTCCATTTCAGCCATTGCACAGGCAATATCATTCGCGTGGCCACACCAATCAATTTGGCTGCCTTCAATCATCACAAAAAAGCCTTTATCATTTTGCCCATCAAGCAAATCAAACGCTTTAGCAGTTAACTGCTTTAATCTTGTTGGGTTTTCATCAAGAGCAAATGGTAAGCCTTTAGGTGCATATAAACCTATAGCAGGCACTTGAGTGATTTGACCAAGGTTTTGAATATCATCGCCGTATTGATAACCAGCTTGTTTAAACTCGTCAACTAAGTTTCTGTCATCACGAATAAAGTACTGAGTACCACCGCCTAACATTAAATCAACTGGTAATTTACCTGCAATTTTATTGTCAATGTAGTCATTAGCGATATCATCGTAGTTTCTTCTTGATTCATTATGTGCGGCAAAACTTGCTGGTGTTGCATGGTTTATTTGTGAAGTCGCCACTAATGCTGTTGTCATTCCTTGCTCTTTTGCAATTTCTAACATGGTTTTAACAGGTTTTTTAGCTGTATCAACCGCAATTGCGCCATTATAACTTTTATGACCGCTACTTAGTGCTGTTGCACCCGCTGCGCTGTCGGTTACGTAGGTATGGTCGTCTGGATAAGTATGTGCCATACCTTTTAGCATGGTATCGAAAACGGTAGTTTCTATTTCTTTTGTTGTTGGGTCGTCTTTGTAGTATCGATAAGCAGTTGTGAAAGCGGGACCCATGCCATCACCAATCATATAAATAACATTTTTAGGCGCTGTTTGAGCGAAAGCTCCTGTTGTTGTACATAAAAGCGCTAATAATCCGAACTGTTTTTTCATTGTGTGTACCCTTTAAGTGTACTTGTTTTATTTAATAGCGCTATTATTGTATACAGATAGCAAGATAAATAAATGAATATATGATGATTAATGAGTTTTGTATGAGGTTTTGACTATTTTTAGCTTAATACTTCTATATTAGCGGCATGAATTATCCTATAAAATAATTATTTACTGATATATCAATATAATAGGTACGCTATATTAGTCTAAGGAATTGAACTGAGTTTGCAAATAGGGGGGGTATAGCAATACAGCCTTGAGTGAACCTTTCACCCAAGGCAAGTTAAGTAGGTGTTAAACTTTAAAGCGCGACACCATTACTTGAAGCCCACTGGCTAATTGAGCAAGCTCGCTGCAGGCTTGTGCTGTTTGTTCAACAGATTGACCACTTTGTTCGGCAATATCATTAATGCGAGTGATACTGCGGTTTACTTCTTCTGCGGCCAGTGATTGTTGCTCAACTGCGGCAGAGACTTGAATGTTCATGTCGTGAATTCCCTCAACAGCAAGGTTAATTTCACTCAATGAGGTTTGCGTTCCGGTTATTTCAGTAACCGAATCATTGCTCTTCGTGCTACTGCGTTCCATTGCATCCACAGCATCTTGAGTCCCAGTTTGAATGTTGGCAACCATTTGTTCAATTTCACCGGTAGATTGCTGAGTGCGTTGCGCTAAGTTACGTACTTCGTCGGCTACCACAGCAAAGCCTCGACCAGCTTCACCCGCACGCGCAGCTTCAATAGCAGCATTTAGTGCTAGCAAGTTTGTTTGCTCGGCAATATTTCTAATTACTTCCAGTACTTTTTCAATACTTCCGCTTTGCTCTTGTAAATTCCGAATAGTTTGTGAAGCTTGCTCAACTTCATTGGCTAATGAGTTTATCGCATTAACACTTCGCTCAACGGAGCGATTACCTTCTACTGCAATTGCATTGGTTGTTTGTGCGCTACTTGCAGCACTGTGCGTATTGCCAGCAATTTCTTGAATAGACGCTGCCATTTCTGTCATTGCTGTTGCAACTTGTGTCGTTTGGTCGCGCTGAGTTACTACACCTTGACGGGTTTCGTTGGCAACAGCGGTAAGCTCTTCTGTTGCAGCGGCCATTTGGTTTGTTGAATCTGCAACCTGCTGAACAAGCTCCTGAATTTTAGAAATGAACAGGTTATATCTGTAAGCTAGTTCGCTGAGTTCATCTTGCCCTGTTTCATCGAGTCTGCGAGTTAAATCACCTTCACCTTCAGAAATATCTTTAAGGGAGGTAAGCGTAGAGCGAAGTGGTCTAATAATAGTTTGTGATAAGCCATAAGCAATTAACACCGCAAGCCCTATGGCAACAATAGCAATAACTATCACAAAATTGCGGGTGTTTGCTGCCGAATTAGCGTAAAAGCTGCGGTTCATCGCGATTTCAACTACCGCAACGGGTTTACCTGAATAGTCGTTAATACTTTTAGCAAGGGTCGCTAATGGTTTTGATGAACTGTTGTGATGACCTAGTACCGTATTACCATCCCAAGCAGCAAGGATCTCATTTCTTGAGATAAGCGTTTTTTCAGTTAATGATGAAGCAAGCAGTTTTGGCGTTCTGTTTTTTATAGTATGAATTGCAATATCTACATTTGAACCAAAAGCCGTGCTAAATTGTTCAACAAAATTTTGTGATAAATCAATACCAAATTCAATTGATCCTACGTGTTTACCATCTGCATTTACCGGCACTAAACCTCTTATTCCTAGACCACTAACGCCTTCTTCAACGCCATTGACTGGCTGACGTTTACGGTTCACTTCCACAATGGTACTTCGCTTAGATGATAAATCATCTCCGTACTTTTTAGGATCGTGTAAGCGTAAAAAAGAGGTAGCAGGAGCTGTGTGAAATTGAAACTGTTCGACCCCATATTGCTCATTCAGGATATTAAAAACCGGTAGCAATTGTTTGCTAAGCAGCTCTCTGTCACCTCTAGCAAAGGCCTCTTTAATAGATGGCTGGCTGGCAATCATCGCACTCATTGCTTGCGCTGACATTGCTTGGTTGTTAATTTGTGAGGTGACAGCGTCATAAATGCTTTGCATTTCACGTTTTTCCGCTTCACTACTCAGTTGGTTGGAATTGATCAAGTAAAACGCTGACATAATGATGACAGTTATCGTTACGAGGGTTGTAAAACCAACAGATAGACGAGAGCCGATGGTAAAGTTTCTAAACACGATTAAACCTTATAGATTTTAATTTGCACTTAAAAATACAAATATGAGTACAATTATTTTATTGATAAACGCATAGAATCCTTTCATAGTGTTTGGCTGGTATTTTTTGCAGATACATTGAAGTTACTCGTTAAGTTTAGATTAATATTAATAGATATCAAAGAAACTGTAGTATAAAAACGCATTTATTTTGTATGAATAACATACAGCTAAATCTTTGTTTATATCGGTGTTACTTGGTTATCTTTTATGCATTTAAAGTTGCATTAAATTTACAATGTAAAATAAACAAATAACGTTCTTTTTGTCTTTCTTTTAATTCTTTAGGGTTGATTTTTTTGTTTTTAAATTCGAAAAAGCCATTCAAAATAACTGCTTTTTGCGTGTTAAAATAATTTAAATAGAGGTAATAATTGCAACCATTTTCTGTCAAAGCTAATGACTTAGATATACATGGCCTTAAATTTGGAGACGGTGAAGAGATTGTTATCGCGCTTCATGGTTGGTTAGATAACAGTGCCAGTTTTGCGCCTATGCTTACTAATGTACTCTCAAATCAAACATGGTATTGCATTGATTTTGCAGGGCATGGTCTGTCATCTTGGCGAAGCCCTCAAGCTCACTATTATTTTATTGATTATGTGGATGATGTTTACGCCTTCATTAATGCGCTTAATATAAAAAAAGTACATTTGGTAGGGCATTCAATGGGAGCGATGGTCGCGGGTTTATTTGCAAGTTGTTTTAGCGAATACGTTAGATCCGTTTCTTTTATTGAAGGAATAGGTTGCGTTACAACCCAAGCAGATGAAGTCGCTTCGCAGCTAAGAAGTGCCATACTTAACCGAGCACGGATAACAACTAAAAAACCGAGGGTATACACGTCAAAGCAGCAAATTTATCAAGCACGTTCAAAAACAACAGATTTAAATGATGAACTAATTGCGCTGTTAATGGAGAGAAACATAAAACAAATGCACAGTGGGTTTGAGTTAACGACTGACCCTAAGCTTAAAAATCACTCAGGTTTTCGATTTGATGAAGCGCAATGTATTGGTGCAATAAAAGAATTAATTGCACCATGTCAATTAATATTAGGTGATAAAGGTTATCCATTTGTAAAACAAAACTTAGATAAGTATAGTAATTATTACAATAACTTGAGAGTATTAGAAGTGCCTGGCGGGCATCATTGCCATATGCAAAGCAGTGGGCTATGTTTTGAACACATTCAAGCATTTATGCTGCAAAGTAGTGCATGTTAATTGTATATTAGCGATAAATGTGGGATTATCTCTAGATTAGAGTATTTGCTCAATTGTGAAAGTGCCTTACTTAGATTAAGGTTAATAAAAATATAATTATAAACAGGGGCTAAGAGTGGAAAAAATCTGGCTTAAGCGCTACCCAGAAGGTATGCCTGAAACAATCGATCCTGAGCACTACAACTCGTTACTCGAAGTGTTTGAAAAAAGTTTTAATGAATACAAAGATTTACCTGCATTTACAAATATGGGTAAAACATTGTCTTACAACGGTATAGATGCAGCAACAAAACGCGTTGCCGCCTATATTCAAAACGATTTAGGGTTAAAAAAAGGCGATAAAGTCGCTGTGATGATGCCTAACTTGTTGCAAACCCCTATTGCTATCTTAGGTATTTTGCGTGCAGGGTGCGTGGTGGTTAACGTTAACCCACTTTACACCGTACGCGAGCTAGAGCACCAGCTGAAAGACTCTGAAACATCAGCAATATTTATACTGGCTAACTTTGCTGTCACGCTTGAAAAAGCGCTGCCTAACACCGACGTGAAACACATTGTGGTTACACAAGTGGGTGACATGATGGGCGGCCTTAAAAAGCATTTAGTTAATTTTGTCGTTAAGCATTTCAAAAAAATGGTGCCGAACTACACGTTGCCAAACACGATTAACTTCTGCGATTTATTAAAAGCAGATCCAAACGGTTACAAACGCCCAGACGTAAACCTAAGCGACTTAGCTTTTTTACAGTACACGGGTGGAACTACCGGTGTGTCAAAAGGCGCTATGTTAAGCCATGGCAATATGGTGGGTAACCTTGAGCAAGTATCTGGTTGTTTAGATAACGTGCTTGACCGTGGTAGTGAAGTGGTTATTACTGCGCTCCCGCTTTATCATATATTTGCATTAACGGCGAACTGTTTAGCATTTATGAAATATGGTGGCTTAAACGTTTTAATTACTAATCCACGTGATATGCCAGGGTTTGTAAAAGAGCTTAGTCAGCATAAATTTACTGCTATTACAGGTGTTAATACGCTATTTAATGGCTTATTAAATACTCCGGGTTTCTCTGAACTTGACTTTAGTCACCTTAAAATGTCATTGGGTGGCGGTATGGCTGTTCAACGCCCTGTTGCAGAAAAATGGCAGAAGGTCACTAACAGTAAGTTAATGGAAGGCTATGGCCTGACAGAATGTTCGCCATTAGTTACAATTAGCCCGTACGATTTAGAGGCTTATAATGGCTCTATTGGTTTACCTGCACCAAGTACAGATATTAAATTAATGCTTGATAATGGTGAAGAAGCGGCTAAAGGTGAGCCAGGCGAGTTATGGGTTAAAGGCCCTCAAGTTATGCTTGGATACTATAATCGTCCAGACGCCACCGCTGAATGTTTAAAAGATGGTTGGTTTGCAACCGGCGATATTGCGACGTACGATGATGAAGGTTTCTTCTATATTGTTGACCGTAAAAAAGACATGATTATTGTTTCAGGCTTTAATGTTTTCCCAAATGAGATTGAAGAAGTGGTTGCAATGCACGAAGGTGTATTAGAAGTTGCTGCAATTGGTATTCCTCATGACATTAGTGGTGAACAAGTTAAAGTTTTTGTTGTGAAAAAAGACCCTTCTTTAACTGAAAAAGATATAATAAAACATTGTCGTGATAATTTAACTAATTATAAGGTCCCTAAACTCGTTGAGTTTAAGGATGAGTTACCCAAAACTAACGTGGGTAAAATTCTCAGAAGAGCCTTAAAAGATTAGCAACTATAAAAAAGCCGACATATGTCGGCTTTTTTATTGTAGGAGACTCAGTGCACTACCAATTGATCCAAACCCAAAATGAGCTAAATACGTTTGTAGAACAAATAAAAAACAAACCCATTCTTGCTATTGATACCGAGTTTATGCGCCGCCGTACTTTGTATCCCGAAGTTGCACTCATTCAAGTTTATGATGGCGAACATTTAGCACTCATCGACCCGCTTGCAGAGCTTTCCTTATTCGATTTTTGGCAGATACTTAAAGATCCAAACGTGTTAAAAGTACTTCATTCTCCTTCAGAAGATATTGAAGTTTTTCAAAAATACGCAGGTTTTGTTCCTTATCCATTGTTTGATACTCAGTTTGCACTTCAGCTATTAGGTGAGGGCAACTGTATGGGGTTTGCCTTAATGGTAAAAACCTTATTGAATATTGAAATTGATAAAAGTGAATCGCGCACCAATTGGTTACAGCGTCCTCTCACTCAAAAACAACTTGAATACGCTGCAGCTGATACATATCACTTACTGCCTTGTTTTGAGTTAATTATAGACAGCATTAAAGCAGCTGATTTATTCGACATTGTGATCAATGAAAGTGAATTAGTGGCAAATAAGCGTGCTTTTCAAACACCAGATGAGTTACTTTATAAAGAGATTAAAAATGCATGGCAGCTTAAGCCGCATGAATTAGCGGTACTTAAAGAGTTAGCTGTGTGGCGAAGAAATAAAGCAATTCGAAAAAATCTAGCGCTTAACTTTGTGCTAAAAGAGCATAACATGACTGAAATCGCTAAACGAGGTCCTTCAAGTTTAAATGCCTTGAGACAAATTCCGGGTGTTGAGCCTATTGAAGTGAATCGTTCAGGAGTTGAAATTTTAAAGTGCATTGAGCAGGCTAAAACAGTTCCACCTGAGCAGCACCCACAAGTACTAAAACGTTTAATTGATTTTCCTACGTATAAAAAAGTAGCGAAAGAAATCAAACAAAAAATTACGAAAGTTGCTAAAGAGCACAATATACCAGAAGACGTCATGGCATCTAAAAAGCAAATTAATCAGCTAATTAGTTGGAATTGGAAGCTAACAGATGAGCAAAAATTAAATCACATAAAACCAGATTTACTCAGTTCATGGCGCTATGACTTTGTTAAAGATGCTCTAAAAGAGTGGGATAATTAAAGTCATAAAGGCGAGTGACAAACAAATAAAAAGGGCGCTTAGCGCCCTTGTTTGTTATTTCTTTTCTTCGTCAGGTAATGTGACATTGAGCTCGAGTACGGCTAAATCGTCTTCATTTTGATCAAACTGAACTTGAACCGCATCGGCGCCTACATTTACGTACTTACGAATGACATCTAATATATCTTGCTTTAATTGCGGCAAGTAATCAGGTGTACCACGCTGAGAACGTTCGTGCGCGACAATGATCTGCAATCGCTCTTTTGCTAATGACGCACTGTTTTTCTTTTCTGAGCGGAAGTAGTCAAGTAAAGACACATTAACCTCCAAATATCCGTTTGAATAAACCCTTTTTCTCAACATCTAAAAATCTAAATTCGACCGTTTCACCTAATAAACGACTGATCGCATCGGCATAAGCTTGGCCTGCGTCAGATTCGCTATCAAGGATAACGGGTTGTCCTGAGTTAGATGCACTAAGTACTGCTTGAGATTCAGGAATGACACCTAGTAAGTCGATGGCTAAAATGTCCTGGATATCTTCAACAGATAGCATTTCACCTTTTGTTACACGATCTGGATTATAGCGTGTTATTAGCAAATGCTCTTTAATGTTTTCTAAACCTTCTTCGGCGCGTTTAGATTTACTGTGCAAAATTCCTAGTATACGATCAGAATCTCGTACTGATGAAACCTCTGGATTAGTGGTTACAATTGCTTCATCAGCAAAGTACATTGCCATCATGGCACCGGCTTCAATACCTGCTGGAGAATCACAGACTATGTAGTCAAAGTCTTCTTTTAATTCATTAAGTACACGTTCAACACCTTCGCGTGTGAGTGCATCTTTATCGCGTGTTTGTGATGCAGGAAGTAAAAATAACTTCTCTACACGTTTATCTTTTATGAGTGCTTGGTTAAGGTTGGCTTCGCCATTGATTACATTAACGAAGTCATACACTACGCGACGTTCACAACCCATAATTAGGTCTAAATTACGTAAGCCGATATCAAAATCGATGATAACAGTTTTGTAGCCTTTTAGTGCTAAGCCTGTACCAATTGCTGCGCTTGATGTTGTTTTACCAACACCCCCTTTACCCGAGGTAACGACAATTATTTTTGCCATGAGATTTATCCTTTAACCAAAGCTGAAATTTCTAAAGATTCATTTTTTTGTTGTATTTGAACTGCGTTACCCCAGTGTTCACCTTGCAGTGAGTCACTGATCCAGTAATTACCATTGATTGAAACGAGTTCTGCTTCTAATTTATTACAAAATATATATGCGTTTTCTAGCCCTTTTGCACCGGCAATAGCACGGCCGCGTAGAGTTCCATAAATGTGTACATTACCATCGGCAATCACCTCTGCACCATGGCTTACTGCACCTAACACCACTAAATCACGGTCTTTGGCGTAAACTTGTTGGCCTGAGCGTACTGCACCATTAATAATTTGTGCTGGTAAATACACGGTTTTTTCAACCACTGACGTATTAGGCTCTACTCTTGCGGGTTCACTCTTAACGTCTTGTGAATAATTTAAAACAGATAACCCTGCAGCTTTTGCTTGTTTGTGTTGCTCATCCGAACCATTACATACACCCACCGCATTAAAGCTCATGCGTTCAATAAGTGATTTTAAATGAACAAAGTCGATTGTACTGTTTTTTACTTCAATTAAATTAACGACAATGGGGGCACCCTCAAAGAATTTTGGGGCTTGGGCTATTTTTACATACAGTTGTTCTGCTAAAAGGTTAATATCAGTACTATAAAGATGTAAAACTGATAACGTAAAAAGGTTGCCTTTTAGCTCAAAAATTTGGTCCGACATAGATGCTCAACTGGATTGTCTAGTTAGCATGTAACTTTATATAAACCTAGGCTGAACAAGGCTTTTATTAAAGTTTCCACACTAATTTTTATAACTTATTATTATTGCCATGTTATAGTGTGTAGCACTGTTAAGCAAGATTTTATAGGGCCATAATGCTAACTGCGGTATATAAAAGTAAGAAAAAAACAGATACTTTCTTATTTATTGAAAAAAGAGACGATTTTAGTAAAGTTCCGGAACCTTTAATGGCCATGTTTGGTCAACCTCAGTACGTGATGATCATTAACTTAGCTAAGCGAACTCAATTAGGCGTAGCGGATTTAGACACTTTAAAACAGTCGCTTAGCGACCAAGGCTATTATTTACAAATTCCGCCACCAGAGGAAAACTTGCTGAGTCAATTAAGAAAACAAAATGGAGTAGATAGTGATTAAAAAATTAGCAGTTGTATTGTGTGGTGTATGTTTAAGCTCATCGGTGATGGCAAAAACCCAAGCTGAGTTTCAACAATACCTTACTAATTTAAAGCAAGAGGCAATAGCTAAAGGCTACGATACTCAGTTAATTGAGCAAGCATTTGCCACTGCATCTTATAAAGAAAAAGTGATTTCTGCAGATAAAAATCAGCCTGAAGTAAAAGAAACACTGGAAACATATTTACCAAAACGTGTGCCTCAATGGAAAATTGATCGTGCGCGTAAATTATATAAAGAAAACCAAGAAGTTTTAGAGAAGGTCGCAAAAGACTTTGGTGTTCAAGCACGCTTTATCGTGGCTATTTGGGGCTTAGAGAGTAATTTTGGTGCCATTCAAGGTGGCCACAACGTGATTTCATCGTTGGTAACACTAGCATTTGATGGACGCCGTGAAGCTCTATATAAGCGCCAATTATGGGCAGCACTGGATATATTAAAGTCGGGTCATATTACGCTTGATAAATTTAAAGGCTCATGGGCAGGTGCAATGGGGCAAACTCAATTTATGCCAACCTCATTTAATGCCTATGCTGTAGATTACAACAATGATGGTCGCAAAGATATTTGGACAACTAAGGAAGACGCGTTTGCCTCTATTGCTAATTACTTAAAGCAAGAGGGCTGGAATGACAACTTAACCTGGGGTCGCCAAGTTCAATTACCTGCTAATTTTGATCAGCAGTATATTTTAAAGCGCGGTACTAAAACACGTAAGCAATGGCTTGAATATTGGAACAATTCAGAGCGCTCACTCGCTGACTGGCAAGCATTAGGGGTTCGTCGTGCTGATGGCAGCGATTTACCAAATGTTGCTGTGGATGCTGCACTAGTGATGCCTGATGATGTAAATGGGCGCATGTATTTAGCATACGACAACTACAAGGTATTTATGCACTGGAATCGGTCATATTACTTTGCAACTAGCGTGGGCTATTTGTCAGATAGAATTGCTTACCCAAAGATTTAAGCTAAAGCAAATAACTAAAAAAAGCCGCAAATTGCGGCTTTTTTGTGAGTTACATATCGACTAAATTTCTTTTTTAAATATTTTATCTTTTAGGTCAATGACTTTGCCAATCCCTGAACCTAGTTTCATTAGCTTATTAAGCTGCTCAGGAGTTAAACGTTGTAATTCTGAGGACCATTTAGTTACTGTTTCAAGTAAATTATGGATTTCGCCCATTTGTTTTTGAGCATAAATTTCATCGTCGTTACTTGCTTCGTCTAGTAAGTTATCTCGGAGTAAGCTCAGTGTAGGCTCAACTTCACGTTTTTTGCGCTCTTCAAATACGCGATTTGCCATATCCCAAATATCGCCTGCAGGGGCATAGTACTCTTTTCTATCTCCTGGGATATGCATTACTTTGATCAGCTGCCAAGATTGTAATTCTTTGATCCCCATACTCACGTTACCGCGAGAGATACTTAGCGCATCAGCGATTTGATTTGCCGTCATTGGATCTTTAGTAATAATCAATAAACCACACATTTGTCCAATGGTGCGATTAAATCCCCAGCGGCTGCCCATCTCACCACAATGCATTACAAAGGCAAAGTTTTTTTCTGATAATGTCATTGTTACAAGTTTCAAAAATAAATGAAATCTATGCTAGCACGCTGGTTAAGTATGGCAAGACTTAAGCTGGGATAAAAAACCACGTTTTACGACTAATGATTGATATAGATTAATATTTAAGCATTTATAGTGAGGTATGTTGCGGGTATGCAACATAATCTTGCCGTTTAACGCCCTTGTTAAATAGCATAAACTTTTTATAAACGATGGAATGACTATGAAAGCAGCAATAAATACAGAATATAAAGGCAAGTTAGCGATCACCGATTTACCTATTCCAGAAGTAGGCCCTGACGACGTCCTAGTAAAAATAGCCGCTTGTGGTGTGTGCCACACTGATTTACACGCATGTCATGGTGATTGGCCGGTAAAACCAAAAATGCCATTAGTACCTGGACACGAAGGTGTTGGTGTAATAGAAAAACTAGGAAGTAATATTAAGCACTTAGAAGTGGGCGATAGAGTAGGCGTACCATGGCTATACAGTGCCTGTGGCCATTGTGAGTTTTGTTTAGATGGACGCGAAACCCTTTGTTTATCGCAACATAATACGGGTTACTCTATTGACGGTGGGTATGCAGAATACTGTTTAGCTCATGGTGACTACATCATCAAAATACCGGAAGGTTTAGGTTTTGCTGAAGCTGCCCCCTTATTTTGTGCCGGCGTAACAACGTATAAAGCTTTAAAAGTGTCTGGCGCTAAACCAGGTCAATGGGTTGCTATTGTCGGTGTGGGTGGTTTAGGGCACTTAGCAGTGCAATATGCAAAAGCAATGGGCTTTAATGTTATTGCGGTAGATACTGGTAAAGAGAAAATGGCGCTAGCTAAAGAGTTGGGTGCTGATATTACGCTTGATTTTAAAGAAGTGGTGCCCAGTGAGGCCATTTTTGAGCAAGTAGGTGGCGCGCATGCTGTTGTTTGTACGGCAGTATCAAAACCAGGTTTTGAACAAGCTTATAAAAGTGTTCGCCGAGGGGGGAAATGTGTATTGGTTGGATTACCGCCTGAAGACATGCCATTGCCAATTTTTGACACCGTATTAAATGGTGTTTCAGTGGTTGGATCTATTGTGGGTACACGCAAAGATCTGCAAGAATGTCTTGAATTTGCTGCGCAAGGCAAAGTAAAAGCCATCATTGAAGAGAAAAAACTTGAAGATATTAATGAAATTTTTGATGACATGCTTAAAGGCGAAATAAACGGCCGCATAGTTGTTACGATTTAATATTAAGGTTTACATGAAAAAAGCACGGTATCTCAATTGAAATACCGTGCTTTTTAAATTATTAAACTATTAAAGTGTGTAACTAAAGCTTAGCTTTGCATTACGTTCTTCACCTGGCATTCCGCCTAAAAACATGGCTTTAGAATAGTATTTTTTATTAAACAGGTTATTAATGTTTAATTGCATCTGCCAGTTGTCTGCTTTATAGCTAACCGCAGCATCATATACGGTATAAGCGGGTACGTAGCCATTATCAATACCAAATGAACTTGAGTTAGTACTACGCTTATCAACAAATGTTAAACCTGCGCTTAAATCAACTGCGTGCGGTAATTCAAACAGCGCTGCTGAGTAAGTAACCCATGAACTTGCTGTTACATAAGGCACCCCTTTTTGACGAGTATTATAGCTGTCACGATTTGGGTTGGTTTTATCGCGGGCGTCTTGATAAACACCGTTGATATTAACTTTCCATTGATCGTTCAAATAGGCATTTAAATCAATCTCTACACCTTTTGTTTGTTCTTCACCATCAAAGAAGCTCTCTACTACATTAGGTGCTGACACGCCGGCTTCATAAAGAGGGTTGGCATATTCTAAATTAGTACGCGCACTTTCAAATACCACAATTGATGCCAGTAATTGATCATCAAATGCCTTAAATCGAAAGCCTAAATCGTTACTAACTGATTCTGAGTCTTCTCTATCGGCTTCATTACCGGCAACAGAGCCAAGAACACTGTAAGCTGTGCGCCCTTTAGAGTGATTTAAAAACAAAGCCATATCAGCGTTTACTTGATAACTAGCACCTAGGTTATACGTTAAACCACTGTCTGAGGTATTTGCTTCTGGCGTTGGATTTGCGCGGCTTTGACTATAACGAGGGTCAACACCAAAGTGCTCGTAACTTTGTTTAATACGATTATGAGCAACACCAATACGAGTAGTGATCTTATCGTTAATATAAGCAACATGTTGAAGGCCTACGCCCCATGCTTGTACTTTTTTATTGTAATCACTGGTTTTAAGCGGATCATAATCAGCAAATTCATCCGCAGGCCAATTTGGCTGGCGTATATCAAAAATATACGGTAGTGCACCTTGGTAAATAACTTCTCCGGCTTTGTTTTTAATGACCTTATCGGCATCATAAATGGAGTATTGTTTAAAACGAATATCTCGGTCTTCGTAGTTGGCATTAACCAGTAATTCGTTTTCTATATTGCCGAGCATAAAGTCATAACGTAAATCTAAAAAGTATTGCCATGATTTCTCATCTGCTTCTACTTGGCGATACTCTTGGCGTCTAGCTGCGAAAGGGTGTAATACATTATCAACAACTAACGGTGCGCGTGGATCTTGGTTAATTACACCACGTCGGTTCCAATACACATAATTATAAGCACCTGTTTGGCGAGCAAAGCTAGAGGTGTAATTACGGTACTGTAGCTGTTGATTTAAAAATAAATCATCACTAATGTAGTAATTGTGCGCTAATTTAAAACGCAGCTCTTCACCTTCGTTATCCTTTGCCATCGGTGATATTATGCCATTGGTACCAAAGTTAAAGGGTGTTAAACCATCATTGCTTGCCAAAGAGTTAGCTAATTCATTTCGTTGAGCTTCACTCAATTGTAACCCACTTGCTGTTGGGTCATTAACTAAATCGGCGCCTGATACTTCTCCAGCGGTTAAATCGTTAACCGATTCACTGTTAAAAATACGAATAGGGTGCCCAATAGAATCCACTGCAATAGCATCTTTAATATATGCCCCAGACAATACAAAAGATTGCTGGTCATTAAGCACATATTTTAAAGACGAGTAAATTTCATCGCGCTGATCTTTTAAATCACGAAAGCCATCGCTAGAGGCGGTTTTGGCCATTACCCGATAAGCTAAATCATCAGTTAGTGCATTGGTGCTATCGAGTGAAAGCGAATAACTATCCCACTGACCGATATCCATTTCTAGGGTATGTTGCTCGTTAAACTGTGGTTTTTTTTCAATCAGGTTGATCACACCACCGGCACTACCCATACCATACAGTCCAGTTGCAGGACCCTTTAACACTTCAATCGATTCAACATTGGTTAAAGAACGCGTAGGGTTAAATGTATTGCCTAAGCCTGCGCCGCCATACATGCCATCGTAAGTGTAATTAGCGCCCAAGCCACGAATAACCAAGTTGTCACCAATGCCATAGTTATTACCCGCTTGAGTTAGGCCACTCACATTACGGATCACATCCTGAAGACTATCAATACCTTGTGATTCAATCAGTGCTTTATCAACAATAACCACGGGTGCAGGGGTTTCCATTAGTGACATGTCTGATTTAGTCGCTAAACCTGAATTCATCACTACTCGGTTTTGTTGCTCGTAAACGCTAATTCGTTCAATATCTGAATTAACTTGTGACTCGTTAGCCATTGCTAAACTTGCGTTTAAGCACGCCATAGTGAGGAGAGAGTATTGAAACCTTTTCATAAACTGATAACCATTCGCATTTGTTAATTTGCGCGAATGATAATGGTTATCATTTTAAAATTAAATAAAAAGTTCAATTTTTTTTACTTTAATAGGTACGTTTGCTTGATTGTTATTCAATGTGACTTAAAAGTAATCATATTTGAAAATTTCAATGGAGTATTACAGTAGATAATTGGTTTAGCGGAAAGATCTTTTGAATAAAATATTGATGGCTAAACGAGCAGATTCGCTAAATTTGCTAAAAAACTGTTAAGGTTGAGCGCAGCTCAACCTTATAGAGGCGTTTTGGGTTTACTGTTTGTAAACCACACCCGCTTTCATAACGAATGGGATCTGCTCTAGTGTAGAAATGTTTTTTAATGGGTTAGTGTTTACCGCTATAATATCAGCTGCAAAACCAGTTTTAATTTGCCCTAGTTGTTTATCAGCTTTTAATAATTTAGCACTATTAATGGTCGCGGCTTGAATAGCTTGTAATTCACTCATACCAAATTCAACCATACGGGAAAACTGTTTGGCATTATCACCATGCGGGTAAATAGCTGCGTCGGTTCCAAACACCATGTTTACACCCGCTTCAACCGCGCGTTTAAAACTATCGCGTTGTTTTTTTGATACCAGACGTTCTTTATTTAGATTTTCTTCATCCACGCCATTTTGTTCACCAAAGCTTAGCGTATATTCAGTATTATAAATATCCATAGACAGCCAAGTTCCATGTTCTTTTGCAAGCGCGATTGCTTCATCGTCTAAAAAGCTAGCGTGCTCAACACTATCTACACCGGCTTTAATTGCCGTTTTAATACCGTTAGTTCCATGTGCGTGAGCGGCAACAGGTAATTCACGCATGTGCGCTTCATTAACAATGGCTTTCATTTCTTCAAAGGCGTATTGCTGTATGCCGACTTTTGTTCCTTTAGAGAATACACCGCCTGTGGCGCATAGTTTGATTGCATTAGCGCCATATTTTATATTTTCACGCACTTTAATACGCACAGCCCACGGGCCATCAGCAACGCCGGTGGCAGTATATTTCATCTCAGGAGGTAAGCGATTATTATCGCAGTGCCCACCAGTAATGCTCAAAGAAGGCCCTGCAGCCCAAATGCGTGGGCCGATAATATCACCTGCATTCACACCGTCCCGCACCGCAATAACACTGTAGCCCTCAGCACCTAAGTTCCTTACTGTAGTAAATCCAGCTTCTAAGGTTTGCTTAGCAAAATAGCTGGCTTTAATGGCCATTCGCGGAACAGATTGCCCTAAACGTTCACTTCGAGACACGGTTGGATCGCTGGTTAAATGTACGTGCATGTCCATTAACCCAGGTAACAGGGTAAGCGTTGGTAAGTTTATCAGTTCATCATTACTGCTAAGCTTGGGCTTTTTATTAAATTGGATTTGGCTAATAACACCGTTATCTATGGCAATCAACGGATTAGCTTTAAGTTCGCCTGTTTCAACATCTAGCAAAGCTTTGGCCGATATATAGGTTGTGGCTAGTGTATTTGCGCTGGTTAAACTCAGAAATGCGATTGATGCAGTTAGTAAATGTTTTTTCATGTTTAAGTCATTATAATTATTTTCATTCACTTGAATGTAGCAACCATGAGTTACTGAGTAAATAATGTAGCGACGAATAGCACTCACCTCAATTGCTTTATTTAAGCTATTTAAAACCGCATAATTGGCGGGTAAAAACTAACAAGGGAATTTATGAAAGTTATTAAAATAGCACTGGTTGCCAGTAGCGTTATGTTTGCCTTAAGTGGTTGTATGAGCACCAGCTCACAATTAAACACAAATCAGTCAGTCGCACCTGTAATAAGCGAATTATCAGTTGAGCAGCAATTAGATGTGATCGTTGCTCAGTACTACGATGAATCATTAGCTTTTAATCCATTAAGCGCTACTTACAATGGTCGCCATGAATTTGATGATCAATTTTTGCCTGAAATATCGCAGCTTAATCGCGATAAAAAAGCCGCATTTTACAAAAAATATCAACAACGCTTAACGCTGATTGATGAATCACAACTGACCGGTCAAGCGCTACTGAATTTTGAAGTATTATCCCGAGATTTAGCCCTCAAGCTTGAGGGGATGCAATATAAAAGTTATTTGTTACCGATAAATCAAATGTCGGGTGCGCATAATACCTTCGCTGGATTTGGTTCAGGGCAAAGTGCTCAGCCTTTTAATACTGTTGCCGACTACGAAAAATTTATCAAGCGTGCAGATGGTTTCGTTAAATGGCTTGCAAGTGTTGAACAATCAATGGCGCAAGGTGTTAAAAACGATGTGGTACTGCCTATGCCATTAGCAAAAAAATTACTCCCGCAATTTAAAGCGCATGTTGTTACAAGCGCAGAAGATTCTCTCTTTTACTCGCCCATTAAAGCCATGCCAGACTATTTTTCAGCTGATGAAAAGCAACAGTTAAGATCGCAGTATACAACATTGATTTTAGATAAATTAGTGCCTGCATATCAGCGAATGAGCGATTTCTTACTTAACGATTATATTCCTTATGCCCGCGATTCTGTTGGTTATGCTGATTTACCCAACGGTAAAGCGTGGTACGACTACCAAATAAAGAAAAACACCACGTTAAGTTTATCAGCGGATGAAATTCATGAGATTGGTTTAAGTGAAGTGGCAAGAATCTTAAGTGAGATGAAAACGGTTAAAGACACCGTAGGATTTGAAGGAGAATTATCAGCCTTTTTTAACCACTTACGTGACTCAGATGAGTTTTATTATAAAACAGCCGATGAGTTAATTGCCGCCTATGAACAAATTAAAGTAAAAATAGACGCTCGCTTACCAAAGTTATTTAATATTGAGCCTAAGGCTCCTTATGTTGTTAAAGCGGTTGAAGCCTATCGTGCCCAATCGGCTGCAGGAGCGTCGTATGCAGGGCCTGCTCCTGATGGTTCGCGCCCAGGTATATTTTATATCAATACATACAACTTAAAAGCACAGCCTAAGTTCTTACTCGAAACGCTGTCTATTCATGAAGCCGCTCCGGGGCATCACTTTCAAATTGCGCTGCAACAAGAGGTGCAAAGCTTACCCGATTTTCGTAAATTCGGCGGCTACACGGTGTTTGCTGAGGGCTGGGCATTATACGCAGAAAGCTTAGGCAAAGAGCTTGGCTTATTTACCGATCCGTATATGTGGTATGGGCGTCTTAACGATGAGCAGCTAAGAGCTATGCGTTTAGTGCTTGATACAGGCTTTCATGCTAAAGGTTGGACACGTCAACAAGGTATTGACTACATGTTAGCAAATTCCTCAATGGCAAAAAGTGATGTTATTGCTGAAGTGGAGCGTTATATTGCATGGCCAGGGCAAGCATTATCGTACAAATTGGGCGAGTTTAAAATTAAACAGCTCAGAGATTTCGCCCACCAGCAATTAGGTGAGCAATTTGATATTAAAGCGTTTCATACGCAAATATTAATAGATGGCGCATTACCTATGCCTATTCTTGAGCAAAAAATTAAACGTTGGGTTAAGTCTCAGCAGTAATAAAATCGCGCGAAGCCATACTGTTATTAGGGATTGGCTTTGCGCGCTTTGCTGCAATACGTTAGAATGCGCGCTCTTAAAAGGGGCGAGAACACCATGTTTGATCAACAATTAGCAAATACCCAATTTTGGCTTAGTAAAAGTCTCAATGAAATGAACCAACAAGAATGGGAAGCCATTTGTGATGGATGTGGAAAGTGTTGTTTAAACACCTTTATTGACAGTGAAGACGAAGATGACTTTACTGCCACCGACCAGTTAAGAGAAGGCGAACAACTTATATTCACTAATATTGTTTGCCAATACCTTGATAACAATACCTGTGGCTGTAGTGAATACGAAAACCGCCAAACCTTAGTCCCTTCGTGCGTTAAGCTTACTAAAGAAAACCTAAAAGACATCTTTTTTATGCCACAAAGCTGCAGCTATCGCCGACTTCATGAAGGGCGTGGTTTAGCAACGTGGCATCCGTTACTTAATAACGGCGATAAAACTAAAATGCACGAGCTAAACATTTCTGTTAAAGACAAAACAGTAAAAGATTGTGATGTAAAATTAGAAGATTTTGACTTGTATATTGCCGAGTGGCCAACTAAGGATTGCAACGAGTGAGTAAGCTACAAGCAAGTATTGGTTTAATTAACCCAAAAAGCCCGACCAACGTGGGCGGGGTGTTACGTGCAGCAGGTTGTTATGACGCAAAGCAGGTGTTTTTTACTGGCAACCGTTATCTAAACGCACAAAAGTTTCATACTGATACTAAAAACGTGGTGCAACGTATTCCATTAACCGCCACCGACAATTTAGCTTCAATTAAGCCTCAAGGCGCTAAAGTAGTGGTAATAGAGTTAATAGAAGGTGCTACACCCTTGCCTGAGTTTACCCACCCTGAGAACGCATTTTATGTATTTGGTCCAGAAGACGGCTCTGTGCCCAAAGATGTTTTAAAATGGTGCGACGAAGTGGTGTATATTCCTACTATTGGCTGTATGAATTTAGCGGCAACCTGTAATGTTGTTCTTTATGACCGACTCTCTAAATTGGGCGGAATTCAAAGCAGTGATGAAACCATTATTTCCTCACGCGATACTAATAATAAAATGAAATGGCAAAAGTGATTTAGATAATAATTACTCAGTATAACGTCATTAAAAATTCAAATTTCTATCCTGTTATGTTCTTCAGAAGCTTCGTTGCACAGAGTTATTCTTTGCAACTAGTTAGACTACTTTTGTCAAAAATATCACCTGATTAATTTTTGCTATTTATTAAAAATAATCCTTTATTATTGTTTTGTGATATTTAATCAATCTTAGTTCACATTTGCTAAGACTTTTAGTTAAAAATTTGTTAAAAAGACAGTGATAATAATGATTAATTTTTAAGGTACTTATGTTTCGCTCGCTAAAATTCACCTCCAAAATCACCATCGCTGCGTCATTAGTGTTAGTTTTAGTGTTAGGTATTTTCACTATAAACAACTACTTTTCAATGCGTCATCAAACCCAAGAGCAGCTATCATTAGTATTAAAGCAAAGTTCCCAGTCTGTTTCGCAAAACATAGCAAGCTGGCTGAATAATAAGTTAGCCATTGTTATCTCGCTAGCAAAAACCTATCAAGTTGAGGATGCTAAAGCGCTCACGTTATCGCAATTAAATACTGCAGAGGTGGCGGGGGATTTTAAAAATACCTACATAGGCGAATCCTCAGGTGCGTTTATTTTAAATGACCAAAGCGTCATTTTACCCGACGATTTTGATGCAACCAGTCGTCCCTGGTACAAATTAGTTGAAAACAAAACTAACACTGCATTTACCACGCCTTATATTGATGTGACCACCAATGAACTGACTATCTCTGCCGTTGCGCCCATAAATATTAATGGTCAATTTAAAGGGGTTGCAGGCGCTGATATCGATATGCAAACCATTGCTAAGATTATCAATAATATTGATTTTCTAGGGCTTGGCTATGGTTTTTTGTTAGACCAAAAGGGCCAAATATTTAGCCACCCAAACAGTGAGTTAAATTCAAAAGCGCTCACTGAATTATTTGGTAAAGACATTGAGCTAATCGATACTTTTACAGAGCACCAAGTTGCTAATGAAACTGTTTTAGTGTCATTTACTAAAATTCAAGGCATAGAAAATGTTGATTGGTACTTAGGGGCGGTGATCAATAAAGACACGGCCTTCGAAAGTGTGTCGGCATTTGGTCAAAAAGCACTGATTTATTTAATAGTGGGAACCTTAGTCATTGTTTTTGCGCTACAGCTTTTATTACGTTACTTAATGCGTCCTATGTATCGCTTAAACGATGCTATTAGAGATATAGCACAAGGTGAAGGCGATTTAACTTGTCGACTCAGTGTTGAGAACGATGACGAGTTTGGTCAGTTAAGTAATTCATTTAATATTTTTATAGAAAAAATTCAAAATTCAATTGTTCAAGTTAAGTCTTCAACACAGTTGCTAGAAACCGCGGTTGCTAAACTGGTTACCCAAACAGATTCAACATTAACTATGTACGACGACCAAAGTGAACGTACCAACAGTGTGGCATCGGCAATTAACCAGTTTTCAGCCACTGCAACAGAAATTTCAACTAGTGCAAGTAATGCCTCGACGCTTGCCAAAGATGCAGATCAATACTGTGCTAAAAATCAACAGACCCTCACAAACAACGTTTCAAGTATTCATCAACTGTCACAAAATATAGAGCAAGCGCAAGAAACCATAAATAGTTTAGACTCGCATACCGCTAATATAGGAAATGTATTGGCAGTAATAAAAGGGGTGAGTGAGCAAACCAATTTGCTGGCTTTAAATGCGGCGATAGAAGCGGCTCGTGCTGGTGAAGCGGGAAGAGGATTTGCGGTTGTTGCCGATGAAGTCAGGCAATTAGCACAACGTACTCAGCAATCAACGCAAGAAATTGAAAATACGGTAATTGAACTACAAAAAGGCTCAAGCTCTGCCGTTGAGCTGATGAAAACCAGTTTAGAAGAAAGTGAAAAAAGTGTTCAGCAAGCTGATGCAGTTGGCGATGTAATGAAACAAATAATTAGTGCGATAAAGCAAATAACCGACGCTAATCATAGTGTGGCTAATGCTACTGATGAGCAAAACCAAGTCGTTAAGTCATTACATAGTGATATTCACGTTATCAGCGACTTATCGATTCAAGGCCAATCAAACCTAAATCTTACTTTGGAAGAGTGTACCAAACTTAAGCATCAATTTAGTGACTTAGAGCGCATGGTTAAAAAATTCAAAGTATGATCAGTAAAACAAAAATAAATAAGCCAAGCTGGCTCAATTTAATCAATATTGACAGCGTTTATAGCTTTGATAAACAACGCCAAGTATTTTCGTTTATAAGTGAATATTTTCGTCACCGCAGTCATTTAGCAATTGCTGATATCACCTTAGAGCAAAAACAGCATGCTCATACCGATCAGCTTACCGGGGCGCCTAATCGTCGCTTTATTACTTCACATTTTTTAAAGCTTGCTGCTTCACGGCCAGCGCATTATTTGCCGCTGTCTATTTTACTCATTGATTTAGATAACTTTAAACAATTAAATGATACCTACGGCCATGATTTTGGCGATACGGTTTTAATTGAATTTACTAAGTTATTAGAGTCTCAGTTTCCTGCAACAGCGCTTAAAGCACGTTATGGCGGCGAAGAGTTTGTGGTTATTTTACCGCAACAAACAACCCTTGAGGCCAGCATATTGGCCAACCGTTTTAGAGAATGTGTGCAAAACCATGTGATGCTAACCGACAAACATCAGCGAGTATCATTAACGTGTAGTATGGGTATTGCTCAGACTAACAGTGTAGATGATTATAATAATGCGTTAAAGCAAGCGGATCAGTATTTATACAGCGCTAAGGCGCAAGGTAGAAATAAGGTGGTATCTGTACATGATCAACACGCCTCAGAGTAAATTAATATATGTACACGACCCTATGTGTAGCTGGTGCTGGGGTTATGCACCGACTTGGCAAAAGCTTGAGGCTGCCTTGGTAAACAAACTTCCCATTGAGTACAGAGTGGGTGGCTTAGCTGTAGATACTGACTTGCCAATGAGTCAGGATATGCAGTTGCAACTACAAGCCATATGGCAAAAAATTAGCAGCCAGTTAGGCACAGAGTTTAATTTTGATTTTTGGCGAGACTGCCAACCTCGCCGTTCTACCTATCCCTCTTGCAGGGCCGCTTTAATTGCTCGCAGCTTCAACAAAGAACCACAGATGATAGCGGCAATACAGCAGTCATATTATTTACAGGCACAAAACCCATCGGATGAAGCGGTTTTAATTAAACTGAGCGAAATAATTGGTTTAGACGCCCGTTTATTTGCACAGTTACTTCACTCTAATGAGCTTAAGCGTCGCTTTGATGATGAGCTTAATTATGTTCGCAGTTTACCTATTCAAGGTTTTCCGTCGTTAGTATTAATACATAACAATAGCGCATACCCCATTGCTATTAACTACACAGATTGGCGGCAAACGCTAAGTGAAATACAATCTTACTTATAAAATTTACACTTCAAACATTACCCCTGCACTTTAAATTCGGCCAATAAGGCTAATTTATTACCACTGTCATAAAAGCGACTTTTTTACGCAACACGCTTGTCATTTTTAATCTATACACTTTCGCTCATTGAAACTATCTCGCTTTAAATTGTTTTTATAAACAGGCTAAAGCGATTAATAAACACTAGCAAATCCGCTAATTAACGAGCAAAGGTGTATACGATGAAAGGCGTTAAACCATTAATTTTAGCTGGTATTGTAGCCGCAAGTGCAGCAGTCCACGCCAATGATTTAAACACGGTAATTGATAAAAGCAGCGAAATTAATAATTTAGCTGCGCAATCACAAACAAAAATAGACAAGATTGCAGATTCAATGCAAGGGCGTTTACAGCAATTCAAAACCCTAAATAAAGAAATAGATGGTTTAGCCGTTTATAACGCACAGCTTACAAAACAGTTAAATAATCAAATAGAAGAGATGGAATCGCTTAATTTATCGATGGATCAAGTATCGATTATTGAGCGCCAAATAACCCCTTTAATGCTTCGTATGATCACTGGGCTTGAACAGTTTGTTGCCTTAGATGTGCCGTTTTTAAAGCAAGAGCGTAAGCAGCGCCTTGAATCATTAAATGCAATGATGGAACGCGCTGATATTTCATCAAGTGAAAAATTTCGTCGTGTGTTAGAAGCTTATCAAGTTGAGGTTGATTACGGTCGCACTATTGAAGCGTATACCGCATTGCTTGATGTGGATAATAAAGAGCGCGAAGTCGACTTTCTACGCATTGGTCGTTTAGAACTCATTTACCTTACCCGCGATGGCAAACAAGCAGGTAGTTGGGATCAACAGTCACAGTCGTTTGTTGCACTGCCTGATTCAACCATTAGCCAAATTAATAAAGGGCTTCGCATTGCTCGCAAACAACTAGCCCCCGATATGTTAACACTGCCAATTCATGCTGCAGAATAAGAGGTTTACCATGAAATTATTAACGAAAATGACAAAAATGGCCGTGTTTGCAGCCAGCTTAGGTTTTTCAGGTGCGATGTGTGCCGCTGAACCAATGAACTTAGATGCCTTATTAAAAACGTTAGAGCAGGGTCAATCAGCGCAATCAGAGCAAAATAAACAACGTGAACAAGAATTTGCAGCACGTCAAAATGAACAAGTGCAAATGCTTAAAAACACCCAAGCTAAACGAAATCAGATGCTTAGCGAGTCAGAGCGTTTAGAAACGCAGTTTGAAGAAAACGAAATTAAATTGGCTAACCTAACAGATACTTTATCAAAGCGTATGGGGTCATTAAAAGAGCTATTTGGTGTGCTACAACAAGTTGCTGGAGATTCTAGCAATAAGTTTGCAACCTCGGTGGTATCGGCTCAGTTACCTGGGCGTAGTACTTTTATGGACGAATTGGCGCAAAAAATGGGTTCTACCTCAAAGCTTGCGTCTATTGAAGATATCGAAAAGGTTTGGTTTGAGCTACAACGCGAAATGACCGAACAAGGAAAAGTAAGCCGCTTCAATACTGATGTAATTGTTGACGGTGGCAATAAAGTACAAAAAGAAGTGGTACGTGTGGGTGCATTTAACCTTATTAGTGACGGTCAGTACCTAGAGTATACGCCTTCTACCAATACTATTAGCCAGCTTACTCGCCAACCAAGTAGCCGCTTTACTGCGACTGCGGCTGATTTGCAGCAAGCAAACACCGGTGTGGTGCCGTTTGCGCTTGACCCAACAGGCGGCTCAATTTTAGGTTTGTTAGTACAAGCCCCTGATACCAGCGAGCAAGTTCATCAAGGTGGTGCGGTCGGTTACGTTATTTTAGGCGTTGGTTTATTAGCGTTATTAATTGCGCTAGAGCGTTTTGTATCGCTCATGCTGATGGGTGGAAAAATCCGTCGTCAATTAAAAGACGATACAGCCCGTGATGATAACCCGCTAGGGCGCGTCATGAAAGTGAAAGACCAATATCCTAATGTAGCGTACGACACGCTTGAACTTAAGTTAAGCGAAGCCATTTTACGCGAAATGCCAAAAATCACCCGTAATTTAACGCTTATTAAAATTATCTCTGTAGTAGCGCCATTGCTGGGCTTACTCGGTACGGTAACTGGGATGATCAATACCTTCCAAGCAATTACTTTATTCGGCACTGGCGACCCTAAACTAATGGCAGGCGGTATTTCGCAAGCCCTGGTTACTACGGTATTAGGCCTTGTTGTTGCCATTCCAACGGTGTTTTTATACACCTTATTGAATACTCGCTCAAAAGGCTTACTGCTTATTTTACAAGAACAAAGTGCAGGTATTATTGCCGAGCGAAGCGAGAAAGGAGCTTAAACCATGGTGCTATTGATTGATTCAATCAATGCTATCCGTGATTTTCTCGACACGGGTGGCCAAGTTCTCTTGGTCATTGCCGTGTTAATTTTCGCGATGTGGTTATTGATACTCGAGCGATTTATGTACTTTTTTAATGGCTATCGACACTACAAAAAAGACGTTAAAAATACGTGGAAAACGCGCAGTGAACGCAACAGCTGGAACGCAGAGCAAATACGCCAAGCCATGGTGTCACGCGCCAGTATGCGATTAAACGCAAACTTACCACTGATTAATGTGATGGTGGCGCTGTGTCCACTATTAGGTTTACTCGGCACAGTTACAGGGATGATAGAAGTTTTTGATGTAATGGCCATTACAGGTACAGGCAGCGCACGCTCTATGGCATCGGGTGTGTCAAAAGCAACCATACCGACAATGGCAGGAATGGTCGGTGCGTTATCAGGGGTGTTTGCCTCAACCTATTTACAGCGTAAAGCAAAGCGTGAAGTTGAATTGTTGCAAGACACTATGGTGTTAGACCACTAAATAATTATTGAAAAGCGGTGTACATAATCACCGCTTATTCTAGGAGAAGTAAAATGAGAGCCCCATTAGGTAATTTATTCCAAGAAGATGAAGCAGAAGAAATAAACATGACTCCTATGCTGGATGTTGTATTTATTATGCTTATTTTCTTTATTGTTACAGCCTCGTTTGTAAAAGAAGCCGGTATTGATGTAAACCGCCCAGAAGCGGCAACTGCGGTTAAAAAAGAGCGCGCTAACATATTAGTGGCTATATCAGATCAAGGTGAAATTTGGATCAATAAACGTCAAATAGATGTACGTGCCGTACAGGCCAATATTGAACGCTTAAAAGCTGAAAACCCACAAGGCAGTGTAGTTATTCAGGCCGATAAAAAAGCCACTACAGAAACCTTGATAAAAGTGATGGATGCCTCGCGTGCAGCGGGTGTATTTGATGTTTCAATAGCGGCTCAAGAAGGGTAACGAGTGATGCGTTATGTACTTGCGTTAATTATAGCGGGTGTGGTCACCTTTATGCTGTTTTTAGGCATGCAGGCATTGATCACCGGTGGCGAGGGCGCCATGACGGAACCTGCCAAAGGGAATGTGTTAGATTTTGTCCGTTTGAAAAAAGAAGAAACGGTACAAAAAAAGGAGCGTAAACCACAAAAGCCACCAACACCTAAAGAACCACCTCCGCCAATGGAATCGCCACAAATGCAAAGTAGCGATAACAACGCTGCTAGCAACAACTTTGATTTTGCTGCCAATGTCGATGCTGATGTAAACCTAGCGGGTGGATTAGCGTTAGAAACCAGTGATGGTGAGTATTTACCCATAGTAAAAGTGGCACCAGTATACCCAAGGCGTGCGTTATCGCGTGGTATTGAAGGGTATGTCATTGTTGAATTTACAGTGACAAAGCAAGGTACGGTTAAAGAGCCGCAAGTTATTAAAGCCGAGCCAGAGTCATTGTTTGACAGAGCAGCGATGGATGCGGCCCTTAAGTTTAAATATAAACCGCGCGTTGTTAATGGCGAAGCTGTTGAAGTAGCCGGTGTGCAAAATAAAATTTCTTTCCAAATTAATGGTTAATTCTGTTAAGTAAGCAAAGAGTGAATGTGAGGCAATTATGAAATTAAAACTAACAACCAAGCTATTGAAACTTAGCATGTTGTGCACAGTTGCAATCAGTGCCAGCGTTGTTACACCAAGTGCATTGAGTGTACTTCCGGGTGTAAATTTGGCGACAGTACAGGCCGCTGAACAGCAGAAAACAACACGAGTGCCCGCACTTCGTGAAAAGGTATACAGCCAATTAGCTCGCGCCCAAAAACTTGCGGATGATGGCGATAGCAAAGCGGGTTTGGACGCGCTTGATAGCATACAAGCGCGTTCATCAAGTATGAACTCTTATGAAATTGCGATGATGCATAACTTTTATGGGTTTATTTATTACAATGAAAACGACCTTGTAAAAGCAATTGCTTCATTTGAAAAAGTGATTGCCGAAGATGGCATTCCAGAAACACTGCGTTTGAGCACAACATTCAGTTTAGCGCAGCTTGCAATGGCTAACAGCGACTACAAAAAGGTGATTGCATTTTTAGACAAATGGGATGCCATTAATACAAAGCCTAAAACTGATGCGTATTATTTATTAAGAGCGCAAACCTACTATCAATTAAAAGACTATGAGCAAGGCCTAAGTTACATTACCCAAGCCATTAACTTAAGTGATAGCGAAGGCAAAGTACCCAAAGAAAACTGGCTGGTACTGCAACGTGCTATGTATTACTCACTTAACCAAACGGATAAAGTAGTCAGCGTACTTGAGCGTATGGTAAAGCTATACAACAAACCTGAGTATTGGGTGCAATTAGCCGGTATGTACGGTGAAACAGGGCAAGAAAAACAGCAGCTTAGTGTTTTAGAAGCGGCTTACCAGCAAGGATTTTTAACCTCTAAATCTGACCTAAGACAGCTTGCACAGGTATATTTATACAATCAGCTTGCTTACAAAGCCGCCAGTGTAATGAGTAAGGCAATAGAGCAGGGCATTGCTGAACCAACAGCTAAAAATTATGCCTTTGTAGCTGAGGCCATGGTACAAGCTAAAGAAGATGCTAAGTCGATTAGTTACTTTACCAAAGCTGCAGAGCGCTCAGAGCATGGTAAATACGATCAGCGCTTGGCTGAAGTGTATGTAAATACAGAGCAGTATGACGAAGCTGCCGATGCAGCGCGAATGGCACTGGATAAAGGCGGCCTTGATTTTGAATCAAATGCGTTTGTTGCTTTAGGGATGGCACAATACAATTTACAAAACTTTGATGCGTCTATCCTTGCGTTTGAACAAGCCGAAAAGCACAAAAAATCGCAACGTTTAGCCCAGCAATGGATCAAATATGTAAAACGCGAAAAAGTGCATGCGCAAACATTAAAAACAGCACTGCTTTAATTTTTATAGTGCGATTATTAGTTCTTAATTGACGCACTAAACACCACTTCATAATTGCACTACTCAAACCACACTCACGTTCAGTTAGTGTGGTTTTTTTGCCTGCCTTTTTAAAGCAACCAATTGATTTTTAATTAATTAACATTGTCATTTTATGTTTATTAAAGTGTAACTTCATTGTCATAACACTCCCGTATTGTACTTCGTATTCGATAACTCAAGTGACCTTAATGCATGAGTATCGTGCCTTAAAGTGACTTAAGTTATTACTTAAAGCGCTAACACAATAATTAAATACTTTTACGGAGTGAACAATGAAATTATCTGGCTTATTCAAAATCAGCTTAGTGGCTACAGCAATGACACTTGCTGGTTGTGGTGGTGATATAGAAATTACACCGACCGTTAATGATAACAGCACCAGTACAGACAACAGTGTTAATAATTCTAATAACAACACCGGTTCAACAACTGATGATGCTGTGTGTGCAAGCTATGAATCAGATGCGGGCACGGTAACAGGTGTGGTCAGTGGTATAGATTGTTTATACAACGATTCATTTTCAAGTAAAACTATTTCAATTACTAACAACATTACTTTTAAAGAATTACCAGGCGGTGGTGTGCATGTATTTGCTGATGCTCTTCAAATTGGCGAAGATGGCAACACAGTTGATAGCTTTTCTATTCCTACTAATGGCCCAACCATGACTGTAGAGCCAGGCGCAACGCTTGCGTTTCAATCAGGTGAAGCGATTTTACGTATTGCACGTGGTGCAAAAATTCAAGCCGTGGGTACAGCAGAAAAGCCAGTAGTATTTACCTCAGCTAATGCTTTTGACCGTTTTGATACAGCTGGTGAGGGTGCACGTTATGCTGACTGGGGTGGCATTATCATTAATGGTCAAGGTATTACTGACCAATGTACAGATGCAGAGCGTGATGGCGGTACATGTAACGTAGCCTCTGAAGGTATAACAAGCTACTTTGGTGGTAACGATAATAGCGATTCAAGCGGTAATATTAAATGGGCTAAAGTATGGTATGCAGGCTCTGGCCCTCGCGTAGGTGGTGAAGGCGATGATTTAAATTCATTAACACTTAATGCTGTTGGTTCAGGCTCTGAGTTTGATTACATTCATATTCACCAAGGCTTTGATGACGGTATTGAAATCTTTGGTGGTGCAACCACGCTTAAGCATATTGCAGTAACTGATACTCAAGATGATTCATTTGACTTTGATGCCGGTTGGCAAGGTAAGGCGCAGTACTTATTTGTTCAACACGGTACGGTAACGCTTAACGATGGTTCTGTGGTTAATATGGGTAATAATGGTTTTGAGTCTGACGGCGTTAAAGGTTCATCTTCTGCTCAAGTATCACCTTCAAACCCTATGGTTGCAAATGTGACTGTGATTACAACTGATGGCAATTCAGTTCGTGATGATGACCCTTCACAAGCCTACAAATTTGATGACCAATTTAACTCAAGCATTTATAACGCGTTAATCGTTAAGAAAAACGCAGTTAATACACAATGTATCGAATTCTCGGGTGATGGTGAAAAGCAAGCCGATAACATTTCTTTTACTAGCTCAGTAATGGCATGTTCAAGTAATTTCGCTAATACCGATACCTTTGCTGGTGGCCCACTTGCAGGACAAACTAAAACAGCATGGTTTGAAAATGGTGGCGCGAGTGAAATTTTAACAGATGATGTCTCTGTACTTGCTGCTAATGGTTTTGCTACTAATACGGCTTCTACAGATGTGAGCGTTACAGCCACTGATTTAAGTACAACAGATTCGTTCTTTGAATCGGTAAATTATATCGGTGCCGTATCGGACCAGGATACAACGTCAAATTGGTATAAATGGGTTGAAGCAGCAGTAGCCGCGGCTAACGCAGACTAATTTAGCACTATTTATAAACTTTTGAAGGCGCCTTGGAGCTTGCATAATAAGCGTTTGGCGCCTCTTTTGTATAATCTGATCAGGATGTATCTTATGTCTAAAAAGCATAGACTTAATCAAATTACATGGGCGATTGGTTTAGGGCTGTGTGCCCAATCTGTAAGCCTGTTCGCTGCGCAAGATGATATTGATGTAGCCCAAGAAATAGAAGAAGTAGTGGCAGTAGGTACGCGTTTACAAGGCAGTGCTGCTGCTGTGGTTGAAGAACGAAAAAACCAAGCCTTTGTAGCCGATATTTTAGGCTCAGAGCAATTAGCACGTACTGGCGATAGCGATGCCGCCTCTGCTCTTAGGCGTGTAACCGGTTTAACCCTCGTTGATGGCAAGTTCATTTATGTGCGTGGTTTAGGTGAGCGTTATTCGAGCGCACGTTTAAATGGCGCGTACATACCCAGCCCCGATCTAACTCGCAATGTGATCCCGCTCGATATTTTTCCCGCTAGTATAATTTCAAGCATGGCTGTACAAAAAGCTTACTCACCAAATATGCCCGCCGCGTTTGGTGGCGGTAATATTGACATTAGAACCAAAACTGCACCGAGCGAATTTACAGCGGGTGTCGAGGTGGGTGTTGGTTATAACACTGCTGCAAGTGACGGCTTTACTTACAACCGTAAAGAAAGCGGACTACCTGATGCGTTATCATCTGCAATAACACAATACCGAGGTGATTTTGGTATTGGCAACATAGTAAAACGCGACGGCTTAGCCGATGGTGACACAACGCGTGCAGAGCAAGCGACTGCGACTAATAACGAATTGCTTAAGTCGTTACCGCGTGGTTATGAGTTAAAAGAAGACTCTCTCGATCCACAATACAATATTAAAGCCCATTACGGTGATAGCTTTAGCGAATCTTACTTTGGCGGCAAGTTAGGCTTTATGCTTTCTGGCGCTTATAAAAATGAGTGGGATTTTGAAGACCGATTTAGCTCAGTGATAAGCCAAGATTTAGAAAATGAAGACGGTAAAATTGACTGTACGACAGCGCTAAATACTGCGGATGATGTCGCAAATTCATGTTTTAATACTGTAAAAAATTCCCAAGTGACCACAGAAAACGAGCGTTATAATGCGTCATTTAGCTTAGGCTATAGCTTAGGTACTCACAGTATATCAGCGCAGCAGCTTTACATTATTGATAATGAAGATGAGTCTGAAATTGCGATTTCGCAGAGTCCAGCGGGTAGTTCAACATTTAGTATTGCAGGTGATGGCGTTGCTAATCGTAACCATACTTTTAATTACGAAGAGCGACAACTCAATATTACCCAGTTTATTGGTCAGCACACCTTTTTAGATTACATGGGGATTGGTGCTGATTGGCAGTATACCGAAGCGAAAGCAACTACGGATATTCCGACGAATGCTGATTTTGAATTTCGCGATGAGTACAATACTGACGGGTCGTATGCAGGTTCTCAAATCACTGGTGATGATAATCGTGTGATTATGTCATACACCAACATGGAAGAACGAGTTAAGTCTTACAGTGGTAATTTAAACTTACCGCTTAGCTTTGACAGCATGGATGTTGAATTTAAAGTAGGGTATGACTTTTCAGATAGAGCGCGTATTTTTAATACCTCTAGTTTTGCTATTAATAACAGTGGCGGTGCTGGTATCACGATTAATGATGGCAGTGATAATGCACTTAATAATAGCGGATACCTAAGCGATGAATTTATCAATAATAACGCGATACTGGTTGATTTTAACGAACCAACGGCCCCAGATGCGGATGATTACCTTGCAGGGCAAAAAGTAGATGCGGGTTACGCCTCGTTTGATGTGTTTTATGATCAATGGCTACGCATCAGCGGTGGTGTACGCTATGAACAATTTAAACAAACGTCTATTGGTACATCTAGCCTAATATTTGATCAAGATGATTTAAATACTTTTTACGACCCTGAAAAAATTCAAGCGGGTTCTATTGTTTCAGACGATTGGTACCCTGCGCTTTCTATTACCTACGTAGGCGCTGATAACTACCAAATACGTGCAGGCTATGGTGAAACGGTGGTTCGTCCGGATTTTCGTGAAGTGGTACCGGTTACCTACTTTGACCCGCTTACCGACATTAGAACATTTGGCCGTACGGGGCTTAAAAGTAGCCCAATTAAAAACTACGACTTACGTTATGAATATTATGGTGAAGCGGGTAATTCGTTTAGTGTGGCAGCCTTTTACAAAGACATTACTTCACCCATTGAAACGGTTCTAAATATTGGCGATGAAGACTATTCAGCCTCATTTATCAATGGTGAAACCGCTGAGGTCTACGGTATAGAAGCTGAATGGTTGCAAGATCTTACGTTTTTATCTGAAGGGTTATTTACCAGTGGTAATATAACTTTGAGTGACTCAGAAGCGTCTATCGATCCTGCGCTTGCGGGCACCTTAACTAACCCTAAAAAACGTATGACGGGTCACTCAGAGTACGTAGTTAATTTACAACTTAACTACGATTCACTCGACGGAATGCACAGTAGTTCTTTGGTTTATAACGTATTTGGTGAACGTATTTTAGCAGCAGGTGTTGCGAGTCGAGATGATGCTTATGAGCAGCCATTTCATTCACTTGATTTAGTTTATACCTTTTACCCTGACTTTAACTCTAAGGTGAAATTTAAAGTTAAAAACCTGCTTAATGAAGATCAAGAAGTATCGCAATCAGATATTATTGTTCGCTCTAAAGAAGTCGGTATGAACTTTGATATTAGTTATAGCTACGAGTTTTAAGTAACAGCCCAAGGATAGGATTTATAACAACGCCTAACTACTTATTAGCCCTGTATTTTGTACAGGGCTTTTTTATATGTATGAAAAATATTTAAGTTACAGTTTATTGACTAGTTTTAGTGTGCTGGTGGTGTTAGCTTAGGGCTGTAAAAATTAAATCTCACGCAATGAATTTTTAATTTTTAATGTATAGGCTCCTTTTATGAATCAAACAGTGGAACAAACAATGAAAAAAGTAGGATTAGTCGGATGGCGCGGCATGGTAGGCTCAGTGTTACTCGAGCGAATGGAACAACAACATGATTTTGCACATATCGACACCACCTTTTTCACCACCTCACAAGCAGGTCAGCTTGGCCCTGAGTTAGCGGGTGCAGCTAAACCGCTTTTAGATGCCAGCGATATTTCTGAGCTTGCAAAAATGGACATTATTGTTACCTGTCAGGGTGGCGATTATACCAATGCGGTGTATCCAAAATTACGTGAATCAGGTTGGGATGGCTATTGGATAGATGCAGCCTCTGCACTGCGTATGAGTGACGACAGTATTATCGTACTTGACCCTGTTAACAAAGATGTGATTGAACAAGGACTAGAGCAAGGCGTTAAAACCTTTGTAGGTGGTAACTGCACGGTTTCACTTATGCTACTAGCGCTGGGTGGTTTATTTGAGCAAGACCTAATCGAATGGGTCAGCCCAATGACCTACCAAGCAGCATCGGGCGCGGGTGCACGCAATATGAAAGAACTCATAGCTCAAATGGGGGCTATTCATGCAAGTGTTGCACAGCAACTAGATAACCCAAGTTCAGCTATTTTAGAAATTGATAAAATAGTCAGCGAAAAAATGGCATCAAGCGATTTGCCACAAGACCAGTTTGGTGTGCCACTGGCGGGTAGCTTAATCCCATGGATTGATGTGCCTATGCCAAGCGGTCAATCAAAAGAAGAGTGGAAAGCGCAAGTTGAAGCCAACAAAATCTTAGGCTCATCTAAACAACCTGTGCCTATTGATGGCTTATGTGTACGCATTGGTGCAATGCGTTGTCATAGCCAAGCGATGACCATTAAATTACGTGAAGACATTAGCGTAGAAAAAATAGAAGAAATTTTAGCCTCGCACAATGAGTGGGTTAAAGTAATTCCTAATGAGCGTGACATTACCAGTACCGACTTAACCCCAGTTAAAGTCACCGGTACGTTAAGTATACCTGTTGGCCGTATTCGCAAACTCGCCATGGGGCCAAAATATATTAGCGCTTTTACCGTAGGCGATCAGCTTTTATGGGGCGCAGCAGAGCCACTGCGTCGTATGTTACGTATTATTGTTGATAATAAATAATATTTACTTTGAGGGTTAGCATTTGCTAGCCCTTTTTTTATTTAATAATTAAATCGCTAATATCTTCATGGCCTTTACCAACGTTTATATTATTGCTTCCGGTCATTTTTATTAATTCAAGTGATGAGTTCAGACTTATTGGAGAATATTATGCACAGTAAATTTCATGTTCACACATTTCTTGATGACGATAGCGAAACCTTTAGTTATGTTGTTTCTGATAGTAACTCTCAGCAAGCAATCTTGATTGATCCCGTTTTAAATTTTGATTATAAATCAGGTCGCAGCTGTGAATCAGGCGCCAAAAAAATCGGCGAGTACCTTCAAAGCCATTCTCTTTCATTAGAGTGGGTTCTCGAAACACATGCTCATGCCGATCATATCTCTGCAGCTCCTTATTTTAAAAAACACTTTGGTGCTAAAATCGCCATAGGTGAACATATCAAAACGGTACAACAAAGCTTTAAGGCGCTATTTAATCTTGAAAAAGAATTTTTACCCAATGGGGCTGATTTTGACCGACTATTAAAAGATGGAGATAGTTTTAATGTTGGCCAGTTATCAATACGAGTAATGCACACACCGGGGCATACACCCGCCGACTTAGTTTACATTATAAATGAAGAGGCCATGTTTGTTGGTGATACGATTTTTATGCCTGACGTAGGCACTGCAAGGTGCGACTTTCCTGGTGGTAGCTCTGAAACATTATACGATTCAATCCAAAAACTACTCTTGATGCCCGATGAGGCAACAATTTATGTATGCCATGATTATCCGACTGAAAAGCGAAATCACCGTTTTGCGGTCACAGTAAAAGAACAAAAAGAAACAAATATTCATGTAAATACTAAAATAAGCAAAGAGCAGTTTGTTCAAATGCGCGATAGCCGTGACGAAGAATTACCTATGCCTCGCTTAATTTTACCTGCTATTCAAATGAATATTAGAGCTGGCAACCCACCTCCCGCTGAAGATAACGGCATAAGCTACCTTAAAGTTCCGTTAAACCAATTATAGTTCAATATCATAATGATTATTCGGATAGAGTAATAAGCACAAGTAAATTTATTGTATTTAGATGAGCGCTTAACCATCCTAATCAAAGCCCAACAGAGCAAGCTGCATATAGCTTGTTTGACCATTTTGGCCAAACACACCCTGGACTTGCTTATATTTACATGGGAAACGAACAAGGGGGGTATATTCAATGGCCCATGGGGAAAGTAAACGCCAATTATGATC
>Ga0310122_10000124_pt1 | contig 47943 bp, 30 predicted proteins | sample CB6_Bottom_1051__FD_203503 | JGI IMG/M metagenome (GOLD analysis project Ga0310122, IMG submission 203503) | Marine microbial communities from Western Arctic Ocean, Canada - CB6_Bottom_1051 | ecosystem: Environmental > Aquatic > Marine > Oceanic | place: Canada: Western Arctic Ocean | collected... | reverse complement strand
TCCGTTTCTGGATAGCCGACAACCAGGATCAGGTACGCTTTCTCATAGCTTGGCCTTGCGAGAATTTCGTTGAGAAATTTCATTGGACTCGGTGTATGGGTTAGTGTGGCAAGGCCCGCATTATGAAACGCTGCTATCAGCAGCCCTGTGGCGATACCGACGGATTCGGTGAAGTAGTAGTTTTTCTGCTTGTCACCGGCCGCATCGAAGCCAAATTTCTGACTGAAGATCACGATTAGAAACGGTGCTCGCTGCAGAAAAGGTTTGCTGTCATCGGTGCCCAGTGGAGCGAGTACATCCAGCCAATCCTGAGGAGCACGGTCGTTGTAGAATTTCTCTTCCTCCTCTTCTGCGCGTTCGCGTATCTGTTGCTTGATGGCCGGGTCACTCACAACGGCGAAATGCCATGGCTGGCGATTGGCGCCGCTGGGGGCACTGCCGGCGGTGATTAAACAATCCTCGATCACTTGCCTCGACACCGGCTTGTCGGAAAAGTCTCTTACGGTACGACGAGCCTGCATCAAATCAGAAAATGCTTTCGCCCGTTCTCCCATCTCTGTTCCCGAGTGCTGTTTCAAGACCAGTTTGATCGTTTTTATTGCGGTATCTGCCATGGACTATCCTTTTAAAAGCCTGTGAGCATATTTGTTTGACGACTGGATCAAGCAGCTGGAACCACATCCAGCAATCAGAGGCTCTTCAAGTCAGTCAGTCTGAATTAGCTGCCATCCAAGGGCAATTAAAATCAGAGCTACACTACCAGAGTTAGGATATTGATGCTCGATCAGTGCCAGTTCGAATCGTTAAATGAGAGGCGAGAAAAGTGCTTGGAGCGAGGAAGCAGGCAGGCGGGTGCCCTAGCGGTTGATGGTATAGATGCCTTCAACCGAGTTGAGAGGATTGATGAGATCCTGCAGATCGAATCCACCAACGAAGGTTTCCGCCGCATTACCCGTGAACAGGCCACCGAGATTTGCGTTAATGGAAGTGCTGATTAAACCGGTGCTATCCCTCAGTTGCGCTGCGGTGGCACCCAGACCAACGACGCCGCCATTTACGGAACCGACAAAGTCGATAGCCCAGGCTTGATCGGCAACGTTAACCAGCAGGCTGCCATTGGTGATACTTCCGGTATCGAAATTGACATCCATCGCCGCCAGCAAGCTGCTAATCTCGCCGGCGCTGCCGTTGCCAATAAAGGATGAGACCAATCCTGATCCATAGCTTGCGATACCTTTCAGGTTGGCAACCGGGGTTGGATTAACTTCGGCGAAATATTTGCTAGTTGAAACTATCGTCAGTGCGTCGTTCACCCGGGTCACGATTCCCCAGTTTGCATCGATCGATCGATCCCATTTACCCCAGTTGATACCGAAATCTTCGTTAGTGGCACTGTCTGCAGTCGCCAGCGTCAGTTGAGAACTATTGTTGCCATTGCCATTATTGCCTGAGTTTCCGTTGTCGCTATTGCCGGAATTTCCATTGTCATTGTTACCAGAGTTTCCGTTATCATCGGAGTCGCTGTCATTATCTGAATCATCGTCACCGCTATTGCCATTGCTATTGTTATTGTTGTCGTTGCCATTATTACCAGCATTGCCATTACCGTTGTTACCGGTATTGCTGTCGTCATCGATATCGTTAATAACGGTAATGTTAAGTGATTTCAAAAACTCTAGATCTGCATCGCTAAGATCGGCAATCAGGGACGCTGCGACAGAGATATTGTCATTGTCGCCATCTAGGGTGATGCCAACGGATGCTAACAATGCGAGCTGCTCTGCAGTAAAGTCACCGAATTCGACCCCACTCGCGTCGACTACAATGTCGTCCTGGTTGAGATCTGCATCGTCATTGTTGTCGGTATTTTCGTTATCGCTAGCACCGGTTCCGTCGTCCACGGGAGAATCGTCGCCAGCATTAGAATCTGTGCCATCGTCAGCGCTGGAATCGCCACCATCATCTACGGAGTCATCGCCACTATCATCGTTGGATCCAGTGTCTGCGGTTGATCCATTATCAGAATCGTCGTCGTTGCCGAAGTTTCCTACGCCGTTGTTGCCGGCATCGCCTGAGTTGCCTGGACTATCGTCATCACTGGAGTCAGCATCATCATCGGCATCGTCGTCGTCATTATTGTCGTTGCCGTTGTTATTGTCGGAGTTTCCATTGCCATTGTTGCTGGAGTCGCCATCGTCACTGGAATCGGTGCCATCGTCGGTAGATGTCGAGTCGTCATCGCTGACATCCGCGTCCGGAGTCTGGGCCTTGCCATCTTCAATCTCAGGGCATGAGGCATCGACAGAGCAGGATATGGAACCATCCCCACTGCTTTCATTGGGGTTAACAGATAAGGCTGATGTTGTGGTTGCCTGTTGCGAGGCTGCGGCACCGACATCGGAAGCTGCCGATATGAGACTAAGTGCTGTAATGCCAGTCGCTGAATCGTCAGTGGTATTTTAAAATCCTGTGACCGAAACCGTGTTGCTGGAGGTTGTCGCCCCTGTTGCAATGGTGATTTCGGTAGTGGTATCTGTCGTGTCTTGAGAGCTGTCGGCATTTGATACCGGTGCGGTGGCGTTGGCATTATCGCTGCCGGCGTTATCGACAATTGCCAAATTACCGCTTCCATCATTGCCATCTGTATCTGCGCCATCGGCGTTAGTATCGTTGCCGTCTACGTTATCATCATTGCCAGCGACGCCATCGTCTACACCATTTTCATCATCTCCACCATCTCCATCGTCTCCATCGGCATCACCGCCGTCATCTTCCGAGCCGGTGTCTTCCTCATCGGTGTCCTGGTCAAGCACAGCGATTGGGATAATACCCAGTTCGGCCGGTTGCGCAGTCAGTCCCTGTGGAGGTGTCTGCGGGTCGGGAACCGTGGCGAAATCGAAGAGAACGCCGAGACCGAGATCTAACTCTCCGGCAGCATTGGCGATAGTAGTTCCACCGTCATATACACCTGTAAAGATTTCACCTGCGGGAGTGATGACGACCTCATAATCCGTACCACGTATTCCTATGGTGGCGAAATTGCTGATAGTGGCTTCGTAGGCCTCCTTGTTCTGATCCCATATGACGCCCGTGATGGTTCTAAACCCACCCTGAATTAGTGAGAGGGAGACTACATCGGTGACGATATTCTCGTCATATTGATAGGCAACGATGGTGAATTGGGTATCGGCTTTGAGTGAGATCTGCGCCTGATCGACCATACGAATCTGGGTCGATGCTGCCGGCCCGGTCAAAATCGTATCGCCCACGAGGATACTTGAACTACGAGAAAGCTGCCTTGCACTACCGCTCGAGTCGCGGGCGATTACCTGTCCGGTAACCATAATAATGTGGCCCGCCTGCTCGGAATCCGGCGCAGAATTGGCTTGAGCCATGCTTAAGGGGGATGAAACGGCGAACAAAATTGCAAGCAAGAAAGCCCGCAGACGCTGTGTATGATCTGAAGTAGCCTTCTTGGTTTGGTGGTTCGCCCAATTCATGGGTATTATTCTTCTTTTTCTTGCGGTCAATTCAAGCCGAAGCTCGAGTGTCAATTGAAGATTCATACGACGGAACTTCACCCTGGTCATATCTCCCGGGTCCACATGAGAGCCGGGTTACTGCTGATTCTCGTTACGAGGTTGATATGCTACGCTCAGTGGCGAATTAAGTGCGTGATCGCAATCGCAAAAACACTGCCTATACCGCCATATTGTGTGATATGGCTAGCAACAATCAACTAATTGCCGGCTTTTTCGAAAATTTCCCGAATTATCCTAAAGTTTTAGTCCATAACGGGCTTGTGCTGGGCGACAGGAGTAAAGCATGCAAATAGTTGCGATTAATCAAGAGCTTGGACAATAATCGGGTTTTTCTGGGGGATATGACCAACAAACTGGAGTTTGCTTTGAGGAAGAGTCCAAACTAATGGCCTGACGGCAACAATTTGTAGTGAACGAAGAAGGTAAAACAATGAAAGAATCACGATTTGGATTAGCGGTTTTCGGGTGTTGGATTGCTCTGTTTTTCTGCCATAGCGGGATAGCACAATCCACGGTAGGGGAGTTAAACATCGATAGTGTCGCGACCGATTCTATACTTGCCTCCACCACCGATACTGACTTTCTCACCCGCTGGGTTGGGGTATTGCCCGACCATCCTACCGTACCCAGTCCGCGGGAAGTGCTCGGTTATACCATCGGTGCCGAAGGGCAACTCAGCTCGGTAGACGATATTTATCGATATTTTGAAGCCCTGGCGGCGGCCTCTGAGCGCGTTCAAATTTTCCAATTAGGCCAGAGCTTCGAAGGCCGGGATATGATATTGGTGGCGATTGCCGAGCCTGAGCATCTGGCCGATATCGAAACCTATAAAACTTATTTGAGTGAGCTGGCAGATCCGCGAGTGACAACTCGCGCTGCCGCCGAGGAGATTATCGAGCAGGCATTGCCTATTTATTGGATGACGGCGGGCTTGCATTCGCCGGAGCTGGGTCCGCCGGAGATGGTGATGGAACTGGCCTACCGACTGGCAGTGGAAACCAGAGAGCCCTTCGCCGAGATTCGGGAGAAGGTGATTACCTTGATCACACCGGTATTCGAGGTCGATGGTAGGGCGCGCCAGGTTGAGTGGTACCGGCGCAATATCAAGGGCCACACCGACTACTTCGACATGCCACCGCGCAGTGTGCCGTTTTGGGGGCACTACACCTATCATGACAATAACCGCGATGGCATTTCTATAAGCCAGGATATCACCCGCAACTATATTAACGGTGTATACGACTGGAAGCCTACTGTTAGCCTGGATTTGCATGAGTCGGTGCCACTGCTGTATGTGGCCGGCGGCACCGGTCCCTATAACGAAGGTGTTAGTCCGATTACCATAAGCGAGTGGCAATTGCTCGCCAACTATGAAATTTCGCGGCTCACAGGCCTCGGCCTGGAAGGGGTCTGGACCTGGGGTTACTACACCGGCTGGTATCCCGGTTATATGCTGTGGGCGACGAATAATCACAACGGCATGGGTAGATTTTACGAAACTTTCGGCAATGGCAGTGCCGACACTATGGAGCGTGATATCGGCGATGTGAGATTTGCCGGCGAGGATGTGACCAGCAGGCAGTGGTACAGAGCCGCGCCGCCCCCCGAGAAAATGACCTGGTCGATGCGCAACAACACCAACTATATGCAAACAGGGGTCATCGCTTCCCTGGAGATGGTGGCAAAGAATGGCAAGATGTTTTTGTCCAACTATTACCAGAAGGGTGTCGATGCCCTGGAGAAGGGGACTGAGAAAGCTCCCTACGCCTACTTGATCCCACAGCAGCAGAGTGATCCGGACTCGGCCAATTACATGGTGAGTGCTCTGGGTCGGCACGCCATCGAAATTCAGCGTGTCACGGCCGACGCAGAGTACGATGAAGTGGAGGTCAAGGCAGGAGATCTGCTGGTTAAACTGAATCAACCCTACGGACCCCTGGCGCGGACCTTGTTCGAAAATCAGGAGTTTCCCGCCGACGTCGAAGTGCCACCCTATGACGATGTCTCCTGGACTTTCGGTCTAATCTACGGCGTGGATGTCATCGCCATCGACGACGACGCCGTGCTGGAGATTGGAGCTGAAGCATACGATCAGTCAGGGCAGTTTTTGCCGGCAGCCGAATTACCCCTCGGTGGCAATGTCTGGGTGATATCCCACCACGGCCAGCGGGAATTGGGTCCAGTTCGCTTTGCCCTGGGTGATGTGCCGGTGTTAGTAGCGGAAGCAGAATTCGAAGCCGAAGGCGACAGTTATCCTGCGGGCACCCTGATTCTCGATCTGGATGAGATGGATAGAGAAGTGGTCGTCAAGGTGTTGGGGGCCTCCAGCCTGAAAGTGGCGAGTCTGCAGAGCATGCCGACCGTCGCCAGCCACGATCTGGACCTGCCGCGCCTGGGGATTTATCAGTCCTGGACATCGACACAGAACGCAGGCTGGGTTAGATATAGCCTGGATCAGGCGCATATCCCCTATACCCTGTTCTCAAAGGATCGGGCAAAAGCCGGGGATCTCCTCTCTGAGTTTGATGTGATCCTGGTACCCCATATGAGTGGTGGCACCAGTTTGGCTTCGATTATGGGAGGCATAGACCCGAAGTGGTCGCCATTGCCTTATACCAATACGGCCGAGACCCCGAGTCATGGCCATATTCTCAGCTCGGAAGATATCACCGGCGGCCTGGGTTTCGATGGCATGGCGGCCTTCGATGACTTTATTCGCGGAGGTGGCACTCTCATTACCCTGGGCTCGGCCGGCGTGTTGGTGACGGATTCCGGTATTCTGCGGGGCATCCGCAAGCGCAGCTCCGGGAGCATGAACACACCTGGCTCTATCATGACGGCAAAGATTACCGATCATAGTTCACCATTGGTGTATGGCTATGATGAGATTACTCACCTGTTCCGTGGTAACTCGGCAATTTTTTCAGTCGCCGACTATGATCGGGAATATTCACCCCTCCAGTTTGGCGTCAAGGCATATGATGATGGCTCGGAAGATGAGAGCGATACCGAGGCTGCCACCGACGATGGGGAAGAACCCGATCCCAAACCGTCCCTGGTTATTTCCGGTGGGATAGTACAGGGGGCAGATGTAATAGACGGAGAACCGGCAATCGTCAGCAAGGCACTGGACGCCGGTCACGTCGTGCTATTCAGCTGGAATCCGATGCATCGACACATCAATCATCATGACCATGCATTCGTCTACAATGCGATTCTGAATTGGAACGATCTGTAAATCGATTGGGGTCTGTCCCTGATGTATCCCTACAAAAATATGGAGCAAATTGTCGGTAGTTGATACGGTTAACGGTGCTTGGCAAGGGGTACTGTTTTTCCATTCAGTCGCTTATCCATATCGGGGTGTAGCTGTTATTCGGCTTGGATCTCTGCTGCGATGCGTTGTACATCATCGAGAACCCGTAGTAGGTTGCCGCTCCAGATCATCCCGATCTGGGTTTCCGTATAACCGCGACGTACCAATTCCAGGGTGACATTGAATGTCTCCGCGGCGTTGTTCCAGCCGCTGACACCGCCACCCCCATCGAAGTCAGAGCTGATACCGACATGCTCCAGGCCGATGAACTCCACCAGGTAATCGATGTGATCTACCAGATCTCCCACATCGACGGGCGGAGCCACCGAATTGACTTCGGCATCCATTCTTGGCGCGGCAAGTTCATCGATTTTTGCCAAGCTCGCGACATAGGCTGTTCGATCAGGCTCGCTCAACGCGTTTCTCTGAGCGAAGCTCAAGAGTTCGATGCCCAGGTCTGCGGCAATACTTTCGTTGAGTTTGGTCAGCGCGTCTCGATGCAGCGTATTCTTGTCTGCATTGAGGTAACTGCCGAAGGCGACTGTCTGCACGACGCCGCCATTTTCCTTTATACGCAGCAACTGTTCATCATCGAGATTGCGGCTGTGTTCGCTCATTGCCCGTGCAGAGGAATGAGAAGCTATCAGCGGTGCCCGAGTGAAATCCAACATCTCCATGATGGCGGCCTTGGAGGGGTGTGACACGTCGATCATGATGCCCCACTTGTTCATTTCGGCGACCGCTTCCCGGCCCATGTCACTCAAGCCATTGTGCAACCAGACATCGTCCCTTTCTCCGGTGTTGGAATCCGCGAACTGACTATGGCCATTGTGAGCCAGGGACATATAGCGGCCACCACGATTGTAAAAGTCTTCGATGTTGGTCATGTCCAGACCAACCGGATAGGCATTCTCAATGCCTATCATGGCAACCTTTTTGCCGGCGGCGTTGATGCGACGAACATCATTGGAAGTGTAGGCGATTTCTATCTGCTCCGGCGCAATTTCTTCAGCCAGGCGATGAATGGAATCGAATTTATCGATGGCATTGGCGTAGGCGGCCGCATAGCCCGCCGTGTCCAGCGTGTCCTGACCCGTGTAGACAATGAGCCAGGTAACATCCAGCCCACCGGCGACCATTTTTGGCAGATTCACCTGGGTGTCCAGATTTGCGGTGTAATTTTTATCGGCAGTAAAATTGTCGGTGTTGATATCGTTGTGAGTGTCCAAGGTAATCACGCGATCGTGAATTCCTCGCGCTCTCGTTATGAGCTGAGCTTCGGTCTCGGCTATTTCATTCTGGGATTCTTGAGTGGGGGTATTGGATTGTGTGGGCTGACTATTATCGCCACACGCAAATAACAGCAAGGCGATCATAAGTGGCATTAAAAACTTGAGTTTCGAACACATGAGCACAGTCTCTACTTCGATTGGTCGTTAATATTGAAATTTACTGTCCGCAGAATCATAGATGATCCACGGCTCAGCGCAGGATGCTAAAACTTAGCACTTAGAATCCCGTAATTACAGCGCAAAGTGGCAAATATCCCACTTATTATCCATCCCGCAATTCGGCACAAGAGTATGGGAGCGCGGCGCGCCTTCACCGAGCCTGCAATTGGTCTCTCGAATTATTGCTAATCAGGGCTGCGCTGACATAAAATTGGCCCTGCTATTAGCATGGCCACCTCGGCAGCTGTAGATTTGTGAGAATTTTGAATTATTTGAGAGTCCAACCATGATGTTTCGTCGCTTAGATTGTCGATTACTTAAGAGTTTGGTGTTTTTTGTTGCCCTGGCGCTAGTCTCCACTTCCTTCTCCGAAGGTGGTAGAACTCCGCTGCGAGTGAAAAATGGAATCGTAAGCAGTGTTTCCCGGCTCGCTTCCGAGGCTGGCGTGGAGGCGCTGAAGCAGGGCGGCAATGCCATCGACGCGGCTGTTGCGACGGCATTCGTGCTGGCGGTGACATGGCCATCTGCCGGCAATATCGGCGGCGGTGGTTTCCTGGTTTACCACAGAGAAGACGGCTATGCGACTACCTATGATTTCAGAGAGAAAGCCCCTCTGGCTGCTACCGAGCGTATGTATCTGGGATTGGATGGCACTGTCGTTAACAATTCGAATCACATAGGCATTCTCGCCGTCGGTGTGCCGGGCACGGTGGCAGGACTCTATAAGGCACACCAGGATCAGGGGTCCCTGCCCTGGGCAGATCTGCTTGCTCCAGCAGTGCAGTTGGCAAGGGAAGGCATTCCAATCACCTATGCGCTGCAGTCCGGATTCAGCCGCAACAGCAGAAGATTTTCCGGCTACCCCGCTTCGGCGGCCAAGTTTTCCCGGCAAGATGGGTCTGGCTACGAGCTTGGCGATACCTGGGTGCAGCCGGATCTGGCACATACTCTTGAACTGATTCAAGAGCAAGGCAGGGATGGTTTTTACCAGGGCGAGAATGCGCAACGCCTTGCCGAGTTCATGGCGGCTAATGGCGGCATCATCACGGCTCAGGACCTGGCGAAATATGAGGCGATTGAGCGGGAGCCGATTCGTGGCAGTTATCGCGGCTACGAGATTATCAGCATGCCTCCACCCAGCTCTGGCGGCGTGGTGCTGGTAGAGATGCTGAATATTCTTGAAGGCTTCGATCTCAAAGCCATGGGTCACAACTCGGCGCAGTACCTGCATGTGGTAACCGAGTCTATGCGTAGGGCCTATGCCGACAGGGCAGAATTCCTGGGTGATCCGGATTTTAATGAGGGCATGCCGCTGGCTCGGCTAATGGACAAAGATTACGCGGCGGAGTTGCGAGAGACTATCGATATGGATCGAAAGTCAGAGAGCGACCCCGAGAAGTTCGCAAGTATTTATGAGAGTGAGGAAACCACGCATTTTTCTATCGTAGATAAAGACGGCAACATGGTCAGCATGACCTATACACTGGAATTTGGTTATGGCTCCGGCATCGTCGTCGCGGGCGGTGGATATTTGTTAAACAACGAGATGGGTGATTTCAATGCGGTGCCAGGTGTCACTAATACGCGCGGTCTGATCGGCACGGCGCCGAATCTGGTGGCGCCAGAAAAACGTATGCTTTCCAGTATGACTCCAACTATTGTCGCTGAAGATGGGAAACCGGTTTTCGCTGTCGGGAGTCCCGGTGGTAAGACCATCATCAACACCACCTTGCAGTTAATACTCAATGTGATCGACCATGGTTTTAATATCGCAGAGTCGGTGGAGGCCGGGCGAATTCATCACCAGTGGTTGCCAGATGTTACCAGTATGGAAACCAATTCCCTGTCGCCGGATACCATTCGTCTTTATGAAGCGAAGGGCCACCGATTCATGGAGAGAGGGGCACAGGGCGCCGCCATGGGTGTGTATCATGATCGTGTAAACAGCCTGTTTCTGGGTTCGTCAGATTCCCGAAGTGGGGATGGCGCGGTGGTGGGATACTGAGGCTAGAACGGTGTGATTCGGTTGCCATCGACCCAGGCCTGCAAAACCGAGGTCTGCCAAATTTCACTGACCGGTGATGTAAATATATCCCGGTCTAACAGGATAAAGTCTGCCTTCTTGCCCGGCTCCAGCGTGCCTAACAGGTTTTCCTGGTGGCCGGCATAAGCGGCATCGATGGTGAAGCTGGCGAAGGCCTCCTCAATTGTCATGCGCTCTTCCGGAAACCAGCCGGCTGCCGGCTCATTACCGTGATCCTGACGGGTGATGCTGGCATGCAGTCCGTAAAATGGGTTCGGGGATTCCACCGGGAAGTCGGAGCCGTTAGCAATGACGGCCCCCGCATCTCTCAATTTACGCCAGGCATAGGCGCCCTGGATCCGCACCTCACCCAGACGATCTTGAGCCATGTTCTTGTCGCTGGTGGCGTGGGTGGCCTGGATGGATGCGATTACACCCAATTCGGCGAAGCGGAGAATATCTTCATGGCGTAATACCTGGGCGTGTTCGACGCGGTGACGTAAATCTCGGGTTCCGGATTCGGCGATTAGTTGTTGATAGTTATCCAGCACTATTTTATTGGCCTTATCGCCGATAGCGTGAGTGTTAACCTGAAAACCCGCGTTCATCGCTGCACGCATGAAATACTCGAGGCGTTCGGGATTGTGTAACAGCAGGCCGGTAGCGCCGGGCAGGTCTGAATACTCTTCGATGAGCGCGGCGCCACGACTACCGAGGGCACCATCGGCAGCAATCTTGACGCTACGAATGGTTAGGGTGTCGTCGTCGCTGCGGAAATGGCCCTCGGCAAGGCGCTGCTCGTAGTACGGGTCGGTGGCTGCCAGCATGACGTTTACTCGGATCGGCAGGGGGCCTGCTTCTAACAAGTCCTTATAGGCTTGCACGACCCGGCTACCGGCACCGGCATCGTGTACGCTGGTGAGGCCGAAGCTGGCCAGTTTCTGCATCGAGGTGTTGAGCGCAAACCTCAATTCCGCAGTACTCGACGGCGGCATCCTGGATCGAATAAGCGCCATGGCATTGTCTACGAAAACACCCGTGGGCTTGCCGTCATCGTCTCGAATTATCTGCCCTCCGGGGGGGTCCTCGGTCCTCTCGGTCACCCCTGCAAGCTCGATGGCGACACTGTTAGCCCATCCCGCGTGTCCATCGATTCTTGAGAGCCAGACCGGCCGGTCACTTAGCGCCGTGTCCAGGGAGGCAGCACTGGGGAAGCTATTACTATTCCAGAGCACCTGGTTCCAGCCTCGGCCCTGTATCCAGTCAAGCTCGGTATTCTCTGCGGCGAAATCCACAACCCGTTGCACCGCACTCTGCTCCGAACGGGTGCCGATGAGGTCGACCCGAAGCAGGCTCAAGCCATAGTTGAGTACATGGCCGTGGGCGTCAATCAGCCCCGGAATCAGGGTCAGGCCATTGCCATCGATCCTGGTATCGACGTTTTCGGGCAGACTGTCGCCGTCTGAAAATAGGCGGTCTACGCGGTCGTCTGAAAATTGAATAGCTGTGAATTGAATCAGTTCACGATCTGCATCCAGGCTATAGCCATTAATATTGGCCACCAAGGTGGTGTCCCCGTGGGCGATCAGGCCAGGCAATGCCAGGCACAGTGTAATCCAGAGTTGAGCCAGTTTTTTCATGGGTCTAGGGGTCTAATCAGAATTCGACAAGGCATCGATACTATCAACAATGTCGTGCAGTGTCATGACCGGCGGGCCCTGTGACAGCCCGGGCTGTCTGCAATAATCGGGTACGTAGCCAGGGTCGCTAGCGCTCGACTTCAAAAAAAAGCCCGACACACTCTGCAGTGGTCGGGCCAAATAAGAACAAAGTCTCTGGTAAGATTATTCGGCGTCTACATAACGGAAGAAGCCGAAAAACATCTCTTGCCAGGTTTGTTCCCCCCATGTTATCTCTGCCGAGGGATCCGGATTGAATGGATTCATCGCTGAATTATCGAACGTGGCTCTATAAACCATTTCAGTTCCTGCAGGAAGGAATATAGGCTCCTTAAAATCGTACACTTTTTGCCAGTTGAACTGGTAGTTTGGCACGTTGAGGATTTCCTGTTCTCTGCCATCGGGAAACACCAGCTTAAAATTGGCATCGTAACCACGATAGTGCATGTGGGGTCCCAGCATAGACAAATAAGCGTCCTTGCGAAATTTCTTGGTAGCAATCATTTCATGGCCGGCCTCAAACGGAGGAATATAGATATCCAGGTCGGCGGCGGAACCACCCAGGACCTGTCGCGCCGGCGGCTCATCCCATAGGTAGAGTCCAATTTCGGAAGCATCGACAGCTTCTTTGCCCGTTACGGTGTAATGCATCTGCAGCATCAGACCACCGCCAGCTTTGAGCGGGAATCCCGAATTTTCCGGATAGGTATTAATGGAGTTACCCGGGGCGTAAGCTCCCAGACCGATGCCCTGATTCAAGATCTCAAACTCATTTATTCCATTGGGGCCATAGGCGAATGCGATAATATGGTGAAGCACAGTGGGATCACCGGGAACGAATTCCACTGCCTTGACCCAGATATCCTCAGTTATATTCAGGGGTACCTGCAAATTTCGGTATTCCTGAACTCCGGTTGAAGGAATCTGTTGCGGAGGAATGGGGATAACGATGTCAGGTTCGCCATAATTCCACTTAACCAGCTTAGGCCGTAACGCTGCGAGCGGATCAATTCCATCTTTGTTTTGGGAACCATTGTCTATCCAATGGACTAATTTTTGACTCTCTTCGATGGAGATGAAACTGACATTGTGGAAGTCTTCGACGAAATCGTTGTCGATCTGTCCCGGGGGCATACGCTTGGTGTAAATCACTTCACGAATCATCGGCGACCAGCCCTGGATCATCTGATGACTGCTCATGGCGAAGGGCGCGATTCCACCTTCCATGTGGCAACTCACACAACGTTGTTCAAGAATTGGCGCGATGTCGCTGGCATAAGATAATGATTCGGCGTGATTGTCTCTGGCTGCAAATTCAATGGCATTGCCTTTGCTGGCTAGCTGCTCGCCGGTAATTTCCTCACCCGCGAGAATTGCGTCCAGCGCATCGGCAACATAATGCTCACTAGCTCGGCGAGCCCGGCTGCCCTCAGCGAATCTATTATTCAGCGCGCCACGATAGACAACTTCCTGCGCTTTCGGGACGATGATAATCACATCGGTAGCTCGAGTGATGCCCAGTTCCTCTGCCACCAGTTGTGTATCGTCCACCAGGATTGGCAGGGAAATCTTCGCATCGGCTGCTACTTCTCGCAACTCGCTTTTGTTGCTGGCACCGGTGGAGTCAATCATGAAGAAGGCAATTTTGTCCTCATTAAATTGTTCTACAAGCTTCTCCAGATCGCGGGCGGCTCGGCGTACGTCTCTGCTATCTTCATGTGCAAACAGTACAATGGCGTCGTGGTCTGCATAGCGGCTTACTTGGTGAAACCTGCCATTATGATCAATTAGCGAAAAATCGCTGATTCGATCGGCGGCATTGGCTGACATACCAGCAAACATTGTCAGCAAAAACGCCACTGCAAGTTTGGCCATAGTCGAATATTTAAGCATGTTGCTCTCCTGAGAATGATCGTAGCTTCGAATTGCTAGCGTCGCATACTAGATAGGCCGCTTGAAGATTGCTTCCTGAAAACTGAAAAATTGCTGAATTTCAATAATCGGTTAGCTATTTTCTTCTCGCGATCGCCAATTTAGTAGGCAAACACTAACCAACAGGCATTTCTGGCCTGCATGGATTAGACGGCGGCAGCAGCGATTTGGTTACTGGAGAAGCGGTAATAATTGATCTTCCGCTGCAAGGCCACAACCTCAAGTTGCTGGTGAGTCCTACCGCGCTCTGTCGATTGGATTTGACGGTGAGCCTGGCTCCTGGCTCCGATAGAAATCCCTCGGTGGATTTTTGTCGCACAGCCTGGACATCCAGGGGTATGATCCGCACCAGGTTAATGAGGCCAATTTATGGTGGGAATCGGAATCAGCGCGCGCCGTGGATACAGGAATCCTTATTCAGCGCTCGCCTCGAGTTATCGGTGGGAGGCCGCCGCAGGGCTTATCGCCTGGTTTACACTACTCGTCATGCTGCAAGCGCCAGCCTTTGCCGGTGAGTACAGAATTGGCCACTGTCTGCATGGCTGTCCCCAGGGAGCGAGCCCTGAAAACCACCTGATACTCAGACCGATTTATGCGCTTTCCTATAACACCACGAACAAGTCAGCCGACTGGGTCGCCTATAAAATATCTGCCGGTTCCATCGGTATTGCTACCAGTCTTTCCCGGCAGCCGCAGCCAGATAATTATGTTGCAGAAACACTCAGCGAGGCCGATTTCTCCAGTGCTGAGGATGCCGAACTTCAACGTGCACAGTTTGTGGCACTGGTTGATTTTGCTGGAACACCCTACTGGGATGATGTGAACTACTTGACCAATGCGGTCGCCCGCAAGCGGGCACTAAATCGGGGAGCATGGTATGGCCTGGAATGGTCTATTAGAAATCTGGTGAATAGAGGCAGTGACGTATTTGTATTAGCCGGTCCTGTCTATAAACCAACTCCGCAAGTATCTGCCTTGCGTACCAGAAAGTCCCACAGAGTCCCGGACGCATTTTTCAAAATTGTCATTACTGAGCGAGGACAGGGAAGCGTATTTCTATTCGATCAGAATACGCCGGTACACGTTCACCACTGCGAACTACGCAGCACGCTCGCCGAGATTGAAGCCCTCACCGGGCTGGATTTTTTTCCCCAAAACCCTTGGCTAGTCCTCGATTCCCTGGGCTCGCTGGTGGGGTGTAGGGAATGATAAGCCGGGTAGCTGCCGTCCTAAAGTATTTCCTGCAGGAAATAATCGTCTCCGAGAAGTTCGTTGATCAGGCGATTTAGCGCAGCGTGCACGGTGGCAGTCATGCCATCGGCCGCAGGTGTTCTGCCTCTGCCAAACAATGTAATCTGCCAGATGTTACGGTCGCCTTTGCGCAGCTGAACATTGACTCGCCAGGTTAGCTGGATCATCTCAACCCCGTCACGTTCGACAATTTGCGCTTCGGAGCTGAGTAGTTTGCCAGAGATACTCATGGCTTCATCGGCTTCGACAAGCTCGGCACCTCCACTGGCAAAGCCCTGCCTAAAAGCGTCCTGTATGATTTCAGTTACCGGTGCTTGTGCCTGATAACCACCTGCGGCAGCGCTATTTCCGAGATCGCTGGCGGTGATTAGCCGGGGATTGTCCTGGCCTCTGTCATCCGTAAACTCGGCCACCCGGAAGCTGCCGCGTATTTTGCTGAGATCGACCCCATGATTGCCTTCATAGTTAAATTGAACCGTAACTTCTTCGGCTGCGAAGGCTGAGAAGGAAAGCAGGGCGGCGCATATCAGGAGTAATTCTCTGAACTTCATGGTGTTGGATCTCTTGGGGAGTTGAGTTTTGGAGCAGAATAGTGGACATCCCACAGATGATCAAGCCACTAACGGCTCGGCATACAACACAAAACCACGACCAAGGACGTTTTTTTCTTGATTGTTTATAACTGTGCAGATGTACTTGGTGAGTGATGCACTGATTTTAGTGGGAACTGCAAGCGATGGGTGAGAGGCCCCTGTTGACTCAGCAATCGAGGCGCCGCACCGAGTGACAGAGGGAGACCGCTTTTTGGGCTCCCGACCGAATGAGGGCACCCGGGAGGGGGGCAAGCCGCTGTGACAATAGGGGCCTCTCACCCAGCGCGTTCTCTTAGGCCATAACTGAACTCAGTGCCACTCAACCTCAACATTTAAAAGATACTGAAAACCCGCAATTTTTTTGCTATTTCGGACTCTGACACAATCCTCCCATGAAACCCTAGGCTGCTCTAGTTAATGCAGATCCTCAGCTGGCCACGGTGCTCCTACATGCGCCGTATTCAACGGCTTCAGACCCTGGTACAAAAATTTCTGCACGCGCTTGCCTTCATAGGTCTCGGTGGTATAGATGTTGCCCAGGGAATCGGTGATGATGCTGTGAGTGCCGAAGAACAGACCAGGCTGGCGTCCGCCATCACCAAATTCTGCCAGCACCTCCAGGGTATCTCTATCGAGAATATGCACCTTGTGATTCGAACCATCTGCAACGTAGATAAATTCCTGATCAGCATCCCGCGAGAAGGCGATATCCCAGGTAGAACCTGAGGCAGTCGTAAGGGCAGCTACCTGGCCTTCTTTAACGAAAGTACCATCGGGTCTGAACACCTGAATGCGATCAGCACCACGGTCACAGACATAGATTAAGCCATCGTTGGAGGGTTCGGCGCAGTGCACTGGACCAACGAACTGTTGCGGCAGGGGTTCACCAGGAACATAGGTAACCCGATCATCTGAGGGCTCATTACCATAGGCGCCCCAGTAGCGTTTGAAAGCGCCAGTTGCGGTGTCGACAACGGCTACCCTTTTATTACCATAGCCATCTGCGATATATGCCTCATTGGCTTCTGCATCTATTGCTATCTCAGCCACACGGGAAAAGTGAGTAAGGCTATTGCTGTCTACATCTTCACCGGGATCGCCGATTTCGCGTACGAATTCGCCATCGCGATTGAACACCAATACATGAGAATCACCGCCACCGTTGCCGCCAATCCATATGTCTCCATTGGGTGCGACTTCGATGCCATGATTCGACGCCGGCCAGGTGTAGCCATCTCCGGGTCCACCCCAGGCGTTAATCAAATTCCCATCGAGGTCAAATTCGAGGATGGGCGGTGCGGCGGAGCAACATTCTGCCACGCCCCGGTCCAGGCCCAGTTCCTGACTCATGAACATTTCGTCCTGGTCTCTGTGCACAATAAAGATATGATCTCTGGCATCGATCGCTATGCCAATGGTGCGTCCAAGCAGCCATTTGTTGGGTAGCGGCTGTGGCCAGAATGGATCGACTATAAATTGTGGGACCATGCGCTCGTTGCTGACGGCGTTGGCAGATTTTTCAAGTTCGGATTGACCTACGTTGAGGGCGGCGAAAAAAATAGCCAAGGCCAAGAGGCCCCCGAGGAATGTTCTTCTTGTTTTGAACATAGCGGTTTCCTTGCGAGTTGAAGGCGAATTGAAACTACTAATCTGTTGCTAACTGCGCTGTTGCGATAGTCAGGCCGCTCACAGTACCACCAAAATAATCTCGAAGAAATTAATAGTTAATCTTAGGTTCCGGAACACGAATATTGAGGGCTATAGCGTGGCGCCAGCGTCCACTTGCGCTAACAGTAAAAAAGCCGTATCGAATTGCTCCGATACGGCTTGATTTATATCGTTCTAGAGAGTTTTACAGTTTGTCAGCGGGCCAGGTTGGGGCGTTCTCACGCACGGTAACGGCTCGTACTCCCTGATAGACGAACTTCTGTACGCGGCTACCTTCATAGGTTTCAGTCGTATATAAGTTGCCTTCAGAATCGGTGGCGACACTGTGAGGCGCGTAGAACGTACCCGGCTGTCTGCCGCCTTGACCGAAGGTGTAAAGCACCTCCATGGACTCCCTATCGATTACTGAGATCTTGAAGTTCTGGCCATCTGCGAGGTAGATGAATTCCTGATCTGCGTCTTTCGAGAAAGCGATATCCCAGGTGGAGCCCTGATTCAATGTGGCCGGGTTGTACACCATTTCTTTGACGTAGGTACCGTCCTTGCGGAAAACCTGAACCCGGTCGGCACCACGGTCACACACATATACCAGGCCATCGTTGGAAGGCTGTGCACAGTGGACTGGTCCGCGGAACTGTTGCGGTCCTGGCTCCCCAGGTGTGTAGGTGACATCGGCGCTGTCATCAGGGGTATTGCCGTAGGCACCCCAATAGCGCTTGAGGGCACCGGTGGTCACGTCGATAACCGCGACGCGTTTATTGCGATAACCATCGGCGAAATAGGCTTCATTGGCGTCGATGTCTATGGCGATTTCTGCTACGCGGCCGTAGTGAATCTCGCTATTGCTGTCCCGGTCTTCGCCTGGAACCCCAACAGTGCGGACATATTCACCGTTACGCGTGAAGACAAGCACGTGGGAATCTCCGGGACCGTTACCGCCTATCCAGATATTCCCATTGCCTGCGATTGCAATACCGTGGTTAGATGCCGGCCAGGTGTATTCGGCACCCTCAACCGGTCCGCCCCAGGCATTCACCACATTGCCTGCGTGATCAAATTCCATGATGGGTGGCGCTGGCGTGCAGCATTCTGAAACCCCACCCTGGAGGCCGATCTCGGTATTGCCGCCGAATTGAGAGGCGTCGTTGCGATGCACGACAAAAACGTGATCTCTGTCGTCAACTTCTACGCCGATGGTGTTGCCCATCGCCCACATGTTTGGCAAGGGTTTCGGCCAATAAGGGTCGACCAGGAAGTGAGGTGCCATTATATCGTTGCTGGCAGCGATACTGGATTCTTGCAATTTTGATTGGCCTACTCCCAGCACAACCAGTGCAACTACCAGAGTTGCGCCTATGAATAACTTGATATTCTTCATTCTTATTTTCCTCTCGATGCCCGAATTGCGGGGGGTTTAAACTCTCAGAGCAAGGCCGAGTATACTGCCTAAATCCAGGACAGTATACTCACAAGCGATTTTTTAGGAGGGGGACTTGTAAGAATTTGTAACAGCTCTGGAGATGGTGGTTTTTTGCTTGCGGTCGGGCTGGGGTTTGTGCTTATGTAGTATGGACTAAGCATTTGATTAATAAGGAACATAATGAGGACTAATGAACTATTTTAAAGCACTTTTTGCGCTGGGTAGGGGGCGTAATTTCACCTGGTTTTGGCTGGTTTTGGGACTGTTCTTATTACCGTCCCTGACCCAGGCTCATGACATTCCATCTCGTGTCACTGTACATGCATTCGTCAAGCCGGAAGGAAACCAGTTGACGGCGTTGCTGCGAATTCCCATGGAAGCCTTCAGCGAGATCAGCTTCCCTCTGCGCGGACCGGGCTATCTGCAGTTTTCCGAGGCCGAGTTTTCTCTCAATGATGCCGCCCGGATTTACATCACCGAATCCATGCATTTTTTCGAGAACGGCGAAGAGCTAACCGAGAAGGAGTTGGTAGCCACCAGGGTGTCGCTGCCATCCAATCGCTCTTTTACCAGTTTTGAAGAAGCCCTGGATAATGTGTTGAGCCCGCCACTGGATGACAGCGTCGACTTGTTCTGGCGTCAGGGTGAGCTAGATGTGCTGGTGAGATATCCCATTGCGTCCGAACAATCAGATTTCTCCGTCAACCCCGAGCTTGGCACGCTCTCAAATCAGACGACGACGGTTCTACGTTTCCTGGTTCCCGGCGGCGCCGAGCGGGTATTTAATTATCTTGGTAATCCGGGTCTGGTGATACTGGATCCCCGCTGGCACCAGGCCGCACTGCGATTTGTGGACATGGGCTTTAACCATATTCTGGATGGCTTGGACCATTTGTTGTTTCTGTTTTGCCTGGTAATACCACTGCGCAGTATTCGTGCACTAATTCCCGTCGTCACCTCATTCACGATTGCCCATTCGATTACCCTGATCAGTTCTGCCTTTGGCATGGCGCCCAGTGCACTGTGGTTCCCACCACTGATCGAAACATTGATTGCGCTATCCATCGTTTACATGGCGTTTGAAAATATTGTCGGCGCTAGGCTGGAGCATCGCTGGATGCTGTCGTTCGGTTTCGGTCTGGTCCACGGCTTTGGCTTTTCCTTCGTATTTTCCGACACCTTGCAGTTCGCAGGTGGGCATTTGTTTTCCTCCCTGCTCGCGTTCAATGTCGGCGTCGAGATCGGGCAAATACTGGTTCTTATTCTGGTCATTCCACTTTTAAATATTCTATTCAAGTTTTTCGTGAAGGAACGCGTAGGCACAATATTGCTATCTGCACTGCTCGCCCATAGCGCCTGGCACTGGATGCTGGAGCGAGGGTTTGTACTCAACCAATATCAAATGCAGATGCCGCCCCTGGACACCTTGTTTTTCGCGGCGCTTATGCGCTGGGGAATGTTGTTGATTGTCATCGTGGCAATTCTCTGGGGTATGTATGAATTGTTTCGACGCTGGTCCCTGGTCGAAAGTATTTCCGGTTATGGTGCAATCAAGAGCGTCCAGAAGGATAGCTGATCCAGAGGCCAGGAGAAGTCAGAACTCTCGTTCAGAAATGAGTTGCGAATCTCCGGGCCGCTAGTCTCCTGGGTTGTCAACGCTGTGTCGACCGATTGAATTCCGTGGTTTTTGATCTGAATTTCGAAGCTGAGTAGTTTCAATTTGTCACAAAAATGCAGCCTATTGAATAGCCGAGAAAGAGGGCTTTGGGTTAAAATTTCCGTTCTGAAAGCCGTGGGTTTGTGGTCAGTCCACAAATTTCACGGAATAAGCATTCAACTAAAGATCGACGGCGTGAAACCATGAAATTCACGCCAAAGCAAGGAATACCGCGCATGAACAAATTCAGCCTGATACTGCTATTAAGCACGCTCGTGGTGGCAAACTCACCGGTAAATGCCGGGTCCGAAAAAATCGGCAATTTTGCATTAATCGACCACGAGGGCAATTTTCATCAATTGCGTAAGTATGGGGATAGCAAAGCCGTTGTCATCATTTCCACGGCAGTCGATTGCCAGGAAAACATAGAAAGATTGCCAAAGTACCGCCTGCTTCGCACCACTTGGGAGCGCCAGGGCGTCACTTTCCTTGCGATTAATTCTACCGCCAGGGACAGCCGCGCGGACATCCGCCACATGGATGATCTGTATAACTTCGACTTGCCCATTTTGCTGGACAGCAGCCAGTTAGTCGCCGAAAGCCTGGGCCTTACCAGGGCCGGTGAAATTATCGTGCTGGCGCCTGACCGCTTCCAGGTGCTCTATCGCGGCGGGCTGGATATTGAGTCGAGACCTGCCCGGCCGGAACGGGGCGTAGAGGGGCGCGAGGGCACCAGTTTTCTCGCTGACACGCTGCAAGCGGTCGTCGCCGGCGCCACCTCATTCGGTGAGACAGTAACGGTGGCCGGTGTGGGCTGTGAACTGGGTTTTTCGGCGCTGGCTCAACACGCGGACAGGACCCCCGATTACGCCACAGAAATAGCACCCTTACTGCAGGAAAAATGTGTCAGTTGCCACGTAGAAGGTGGGATCGCACCGTTCGCGATGAATTCACATATGATGGTTCAGGGCTGGTCACCGATGATGAAAGAGGTGGTAATGACCAAGCGCATGCCACCTGCTCAAGTTGATCCTGCTGTAAATCATTTCGACAACGCAAGATATATGGATGCGGGAGAACTGCAAACATTGATCCACTGGATCGACGCTGGTTCACCCCGGGGAGAGAGTGAAGTCGATCCTCTCACCCTGATTACAGCACCGGAATCGGTTTGGGATCTGGGCGAACCGGACTATATTGTGGAAGTACCAACTTTCACCATTCCTGCTACAGGGGTGCTGGATTATGAAAATATCACCATCAATTTGTCACTCGAAGAGGATGTATGGATCAAGTCCGTGCAGCATCTTCCCGGCGATCGGCGCGTCCTGCATCACCTGCTTAGTTTCATAGTGCCAGCAGACTACGAGGAGAGGATCGTAGAAGGAGAGAATGATAGCTACCGCGAGTTTCTCGAAGGTTATGCGCCGGGCAAGGATGGAGCCGTCACCTATCCAGATAATTCCGGGATGTTTGTACCGCAGGGGTCGGCGGTGCAGATGTCACTTCACTACACCACCTTTGGCAAGGAAACCGTCGACAACACATTGCTCGGACTATATTTCGCGGAAACAGAGCCCGAGTTTCAATATTCAACTTACTCATTGAGTCACAGTGGCAGCAACCTGGTGATTCCTGCCGGCGTTTCTGAGCATAAGATGAGCGCGTCCCACCTGTTTGAGGACGAGATAATGCTGCACGGTTTAAGACCACACATGCACTACCGTGGCAAGCATATGCGTTTTTCCGTGGTCTATCCGGACGGCAGTAGGGCTGACATTATCAACGTGCCCGACTACAATTTTGCCTGGCAGCCAACCTATAGACTGTCAGAGCCCATGCTGCTTCCGGCAGGCTCACGGGTAATAGTCGAGGGGGCGTTTGACAACTCCCAATACAATCTTGGCAATCCGGATCCGGCGGCTGTGGTTACCGGTGGCGCCCAGAGCTGGGACGAGATGTTTATTGGCTACTTCTCTTATTACAAGACTGCTAATAACTAAAAGGTCTTCAGTGTATTTAAAACAGGCCCAAGCCTGGCATCGGTACGGCTTTCCTAACGCTGCCAGAAATTTTCAATTACCAGTTTTCAATGTTACAAAAGCACACATATTATTCATCCCAATTGTCCCTTACTTGGTTTAGAATCAGTATGTTAATCAGAGACCCCCTAACGCGTTGGAGCGTCGAACTATGAATAAATTACTCCGCCTGGCAACGACCGCAGTTGCAGCCGTTTTGTCAACATCGGTCCTCGCCCTGCCTGACAGGATTGGTGACTTTGGTCTGCTGGACAGTGATGGTGACTTTCATCAATTAAGTCGTTATCGCAACAAGGAGGCGTTGGTATTAATGTCTTTCGATCCCAACTGCGCCTCTATCGGCTCTTCACTTTCAAGCCTGCAGGCGATGCAAACTCAATGGAGTGAGCAGGGTATTGCTTTCGCGTTGATCAATTCATCTGCCGAGTCAGATCTTGCCGTCATTCGATCTGCGAAGGCAAACATCGATCTGCAACTACCCCTGTTACTCGATAGTGGCCAGCTGGTTTCAGAAACCCTGCAACTGACAAAGGCTGGTGAAGTGGCCATTCTCGATCCCGAGCGACTGACTCTTATTTATCGTGGTCCAGTCGCGAGTGCAGCCGCAACACTGGCTGCCGAAATCGCCGGCACCGTCGACAACACCACCGTCGTCGCAGCAAGCGGCTGTGATCTGGCCTATCCGGTCAGTGAAGATCATGCCAGCGCGACCCCGGACTATGCTTCCGAAGTAGCCCCGATTATTGCCGGGCAGTGCGTCGGCTGTCACCGAGCAGGGGGCATAGGACCCTTTGCCATGGATAGTCATCTGATGCTGCAGGGCTGGTCGCCGATGATTCGAGAAGTGCTTTTAACTCGACGTATGCCGCCTACCCAGGTAGATCCCAATATTGGCCATTTTGGCAATGCCCGCTACATGAGCGATGCCGATATGCAAACCCTGGTGCATTGGATTGACGCCGGCGCTCCACGGGGTACGGCAGTGATAGATCCCCTGACGGAGATTCAACTGCCGAGTTGGAAAACCTGGACGCTGGGCGAGCCGGATTACATCATCTCGGCGCCGAAGATGGAAGTTCCTGCCACCGGGGTAATGGACTACATTACCGTCGATGTGGAACTTCCATTTACTGAAGACAAATGGGTAAAGGCGGTTCAGTTCATCCCTGGCGATGAATCCGTTCTTCACCATTTGCTGACCTATGTAACTGCCCCCGCAGAAGAATTTGATGGTGGTGAAGCCAATGTACGCTCGGTGGCGCGGCGCTTCCTCGAAGGCTATGCCCCGGGCAAAGTGGATGCCATGACATTTCCCGAAGACACCGGGGTTTACATTCCCCAAGGGCATAAACTGTCCATGCAGTTTCACTTCACCACCAACGGCAGGGCCACCACCGACGAAACCGTGCTCGGTTTGTACATGCACGATGAGCCACCTAAGTATGAGAATTTCACACGCTCGGTATCGTCGCAATTCAAAATCCCGGCTTTTGATCAGGACTATGAGTCGGCCGCGTCCTATGTGTTTGACGAAGACGTAGTGGTGACTGGCTTGCGCGCCCATATGCACTTTCGTGGCAAAGACATGAAGTTTTCCGTAGAAAATGAAGATGGCTCAATGACGGATCTGCTAAGCGTTCCCAATTACAGTTATGCCTGGCAGCCAACTTATGAGTTGGAGCAGCCGATGTTGGTGAAAGCAGGCACCAGGGTTCATGTCACCGGTGCCTTCGATAATTCCGAGTTCAATCCGGCGAACCCGGATCCGAGTAAGGAACTGACTTTTGGTCTGCAAAGCTGGGATGAGATGTTCATCGGCTACTGGACCTATCACGCCGCCGAGCCTGCTAACTAATCTCGATTGTGCGTTACCCTCAGGCCCGGTCGCGGCAGAGCAGACCGGGCTTTTTATTGGGCCGGATGCGGGCAGCCGAATATGAAAGGATCCGTCAGAATTCAAGGTCTTGTAGATTGATGCTAGGATTGCTTGGAATTGAGTGAATAGTTGTAGCGATACTGCTGGAATCTGGTAGTGGGAGAGGCATGGGAATAGGCGACACTCGTTGTGTCCCTGGCAATTAACTTGCTATGATGCCGGGCTTGTAATTCATAATAATAATTTGGGAGAGTACTGTATGTCCTCGATCTTTATAGTCTTATTCGGTTTGGTTGGCTTCTCAATTGGATGGTTCTTCTACTCCAAATTCATTGCTGCAAAGATCTATCAGCTTGACCCGAATTATGTCACTCCGGCCCATCAGTTTAATGACGGCGTCGACTATGTTCCCACCAACAAATTTGTTCTCTGGGGTGCGCATTTTACTGCGGTCGCCGGTGCTGCACCTATTATTGGTCCGGCAATTGCCGTGTACTGGGGTTGGGTTCCTGCCCTGTTGTGGGTGACCATCGGGTCGGTCTTCTTCGCCGGTGTGCACGACATGGGGGCGCTTTGGGCCAGTAATCGCCATGGGGCCAAGTCGATCGGGGCCTTGTCTGAAAGCTTAATTGGCAAGCGCGCCAGTGCCTTACTGATGGTAATCATCTTCTTATTGCTGGTCCTGGTGAACGCGGTATTTGGCACCATTATCGCCACAGATATGGTGATTTTCCCCACTTCCGTATTTCCAGCTTGGGCGGCGATCCCGGTGGCTATTTGCATCGGGGTGCTGATACGTAAGAAATATAATCTGCTGGTTATATCCCTCATTGGGGTGGCGATTCTCTACTTTACAATCTATGTAGGCAGCGTGATGCCGCTGGAATTACCGGGCGATATTTTCGGCCTCGGACCGAATGGCAACTGGATTATTATTTTATTTGTCTATGCCGGCATCGCCTCGATGCTGCCGGTTTGGCTACTGCTGCAACCACGAGATTATATCAACGGCGCACAGTTGGTGCTGGGGCTGCTGGTGCTGTATTCGGCAGTACTAATCACCATGCCCACCGTGAGTGCGCCGGCCTTTAATCCAAACCTGGCGGATGGCACACCGCCGTTACTTCCGATTTTGTTCGTGACCATAGCCTGTGGCGCCCTCTCCGGATTTCATGGCATCGTCTCTTCCGGAACCAGTTCCAAGCAGTTAGACAATGAAAAGGATGCGCGCTTCGTTGGCTATCTCGGCGCGTTGGGCGAAGGTTCACTGGCCCTGATCACAATTGTGGCTGTAACCGGTTCTTTATATGCGGCCAACGGGGCGGATTGGGACGTGATTTACTCCGGGTTTACTACCGGACCAGGACAAACAGGATTTATTGAGGGTGGTGCGCAACTGATCTCTACCGGTTGGGGGCTGCCACTGGCATTTTCCCAAACCATGCTGGCAGTGATGGTGGTTTTGTTCGCTGCCACGACGATGGATGCCGGACTTCGCCTGCAACGATACATCGTGCAAGAGTGGGGCAACATCTACAATATCAAGGTCCTTAAAAATAACTATTTCTCCACATTGTTGGCGATAGCGGCTTGTTTAGCCCTGGCATTCGGCGTGACTAACGGCGAATATCCTGGGGATGGCGGTATGCTGATATGGCCCGTATTTGGCGCTACCAATCAGATCCTGGCCAGCATGACCTTGATGGTGATTGCTATCTACCTGATTAAGCTGGGCCGACCGGCGAGATATGTACTGATGCCGATGATGTTCATACTGCTGCTGGCACTGTGGGCGAGTGGCTGGTATATCATCGAACATTTCTCCACAGGCAATTGGGTTCTGGTGGTGATAGAAGTTGCGGTCATGACCATCTCTATCGTCATCATGCTGGAAGCCTGGTCTGTGATTTCGAAACTGCGAGGCGGGGAAGCTGACGACGAGGCTGTCGCGACGGGTGATTAAAGCGTCCTTCGGTAGCGTGGGCTCAATTGTTGAGCTCCTCGCTTAAGCTGGACGACTAACAGTAAGCGGCTATAGAAGTAAGACGAGAAGGAGCGGTCTGCAGTGCCTGGCACAGTGAGCTCGCTCCTTTTTTATTGGGAATTAGATGCTCTAATTTCGAAATTACTGCAGCAAGATGTACCCTAGCTTGGTTTCCGGCTCCCTATGAATAAAGCGTTTATTGAGAAACACCTTAGCCCGGGTTCCCGTGGGGATCTTGGTGAGATTATCCTGTTCGAAGAGATTGATTCTACGAACGCAGAGTCCCTGCGCTTGCTAAAGGCAGGCAGAACAGGCAGCTGGATTGTGCTTGCCCAATCCCAAACCGCCGGCAGAGGGCGCAGCGGCAGATCCTGGTCCAGTTACCCCGGAGCAGGGATTTATTTGTCACTGGTTCGTCGGTTCACCTTGGCAGCCGATGCTTTGCAGAGTCTGAGTCTGGTAACGGCCATCAGCCTGCATGCTGCGTTAACGGCTCTGGGGGTGCAGAATCTGCAACTCAAGTGGCCAAATGATGTCCTCCACGAGAAAAGAAAACTGGCGGGCATACTACTCGAACTACACAAGATGGGGTCGACGCTTCACATCGTATTTGGCGTCGGCATTAACCTGGATTTACCCGAGCATGCGGTGAAGGAGATTGGCAGGCCGGTGACGGATTTGAATTCTCTCACTGCAAAGGCAGTGGATACAGAAGAGCTCATTGCCCTATTCATCAATGCGCTACTGCCAAATGTCATCCACTTCGAGGTCGCCGGTTTCTCACCTTTCCAGGATGATTGGAACCGCCTGGATTGCTATATTAACCACGATATCGTGATTCAAAACGGCAGCCAACGCATCATTGGCAAATCTCTAGGGGTAGATAGTTCAGGGGCACAGCTGATGCAGACCGCCACCGGTAGGCAGACGATAATTGGCGGCGAAATTTTCCCGTCCCTGCGAGAGCGGGTAGCAGGTTCGCCAACATGATTCTGGAGTTTGATGCAGGAAATACGCGGATAAAGTGGCGCTGTCTCGATCCTCGAACCGCGGCGGTGGAGGCAGAAGGCGTCGTGCCCGATGTCAAGGAGCTGATCATCGCCGTGGGAGAGGATCATCGAGTCGAGTTTGCCAGATTGTGCAGTGTCAGGGCGGGGCCGGATGTGGAGGAGATCCGTCGGTGGATTGCTGCTGTCTGGGGCCTGGAACTGCAAATTGCCGAAGTAAGCAGGAGTTGTGGCGGGGTATCGAATCATTATGTGGAACCGGGCAAGCTCGGTGTCGACCGCTGGTTGGCCATGCTGGCGGCACGGCAAAAATCCACGGAACCCTGTGTGATAGTGGATAGTGGCACCGCTCTGACCATCGATGTGCTGGATGGGGATGGCGAACATCGAGGTGGCTTTATTCTTCCAGGCCTGAGCTTAATGCGGGAAAGCTTGCAGGCGAATACGGGCATCCGTCTGGCCGAGGGACATGAAGAGCTCACTCTGGAGCCAGGCCACTCCACCGAGGCGGCTGTATGCAACGGCACCTTAACTGCCCTGATTGCCATCATCGAAAGAGTCACCGATTCAATAACCGAGACTGCCCAACCCACACTCTTCTTTACCGGTGGAGGCGCCGATCTACTGGCGGCGTATACGTCACTGCCGAAAATCGAAGTAGTCGCAGGGCTGGTTCTCGATGGCCTGGCGATTGCCTGCCCTTACTCTGCTGAAGGTTTTGATCCGGCCAGTGGCTAACTTATGCGCTATATAGTCATTTTTCTCCTGTTGTTAAATATGGCCTATTTTGGCTGGAGTCGCTATGGGCCGTCGCCATCAGACGCCGGGTCTGGATCCGAAGACCTGCCGCTCCTCAATACCGGACTGATGCTGGTGAGGGAGTACGAAGAGCGAGCGACAGCATTAGTAGCCGCGAACCAGGATCAGTCACCGATGTGCGCCATAGTTGCGGATTTTCCCACGGTTGACGAAGCCTATAGCTTCATGTCCGAGTCCAGCAATAGAGGTTTCAGCGCCGTGCTGAATCTGACCGGCGAGGCGCTGACTCCGCAATTTCGCGTCTACATACCGCCCCTATCGTCCCGTTCCATAGCAACCATCACCCTGGATGGGCTCAGCGCAGCGGCCTCCAACGCGGGTTTGGAGGTCGAGACCTACCTGATTACAAGGGGAAGCCTGGCCAATGCAATAGCCCTGGGGGTTTTTGCACTGCCCGATTCCGCCGAACTGGTGAGAGAACAGGTGGCGGCGCTGGGATATAGCGTACAAATCCAGGAAATCCCGCTTTCTACCGGTGATATTCAGGTATTGCTCAGGCATCCTCAATTCGACTCTATCGGGGAAGCGCAATGGCTTGATTTGTCAGCGGATAGGCCCTACTTGACAGTTACAGAAAATCTCTGTGAAACGATTGCACAAGGGCTTCAATTCCCATAAAATGCCGCTCCTGACTGAGAGAGCCAGGGAAATTGACCCTTGGGAGATCTTGTGGGAGGGGTACCCGAGTGGCCAAAGGGATCAGACTGTAAATCTGACGCGCAAGCTTCGGTGGTTCGAATCCACCCCCCTCCACCAGTTAGGGTCATAGTGGGGGAGCAGTTTCTAACAAGCCGGTAGTAAGCGGGTATAGTTCAGCGGTAGAACCCCAGCCTTCCAAGCTGGTTGCGCGGGTTCGATTCCCGCTACCCGCTCCAATTACCGGTTAGCAGTAGCGGCAGCAGTGACAGGCGAATACAAAAGACGAGCTACCGGGAAGATGGTATGGGCTGAGATTACTAGTGATTAGCTCGCATAGCTCAGGCGGTAGAGCGCTTCATTGGTAATGAAGAGGTCCCCGGTTCAACTCCGGGTGTGAGCACCACACACTACAGATCATAGAAACAGATTTATTTGCGTCTCACTATATTAAGGAAGACGCAGGAATCTGATTTGGTATTAACTTGAAGACAGCAATGAAGAGATAGGGGCAGTCGATAATGGCGAAGGAAAAATTTGAGAGAAATAAGACCCACGTAAACGTTGGCACGATTGGTCACGTTGACCATGGCAAGACGACATTGACGGCTGCGTTGACGCGGGTGTGTGCGGCAGCCCATGGCGGCGAAGTTAAGGATTTCGACCAGATAGATAATGCGCCGGAAGAAAGAGAGCGCGGCATCACCATTGCGACGTCCCATGTCGAGTATGATTCCAGTGTTCGTCACTACGCCCACGTCGACTGTCCGGGCCACGCGGACTATGTGAAGAACATGATCACCGGTGCGGCGCAGATGGACGGTGCGATTCTGGTGGTGTCGGCGGCGGACGGACCCATGCCCCAGACCCGGGAGCACATACTGCTTTCCCGCCAGGTCGGCGTTCCCTACATCGTGGTGTACATGAACAAGGCGGACATGGTAGACGATGACGAACTGCTGGAACTGGTGGAGATGGAAATCCGGGAGTTACTGGATATTTACGAATTTCCCGGCGACGACACCCCGATCATCATCGGCTCTGCACTGAAGGCGCTGGAAGGCGATGAATCCGAGATTGGCATTGCCTCGATCGAGAAGCTGGTGGAAGTGCTGGATACCTATATTCCCGATCCCAAGCGAGACATCGAGAAGCCATTCCTGATGCCGATAGAAGACGTGTTTTCCATATCCGGTCGAGGCACCGTGGTGACGGGTCGTATCGAGCGGGGCATAGTCAAGGTGGGTGAAGAGATAGAGATCGTTGGCATCAAGGATACCGAGAAGACGACCTGTACGGGCGTCGAGATGTTCCGCAAGTTGCTGGATGAGGGCCGGGCGGGAGAGAACGTCGGCGTTCTGTTACGTGGTACCAAGCGTGAAGAGGTTGAGCGTGGGCAGGTGCTGGCGAAGCCGGGATCGATCAAGCCCCACACGAAGTTTGAGGCGGAAGTGTATATCCTGGGCAAGGATGAAGGTGGTCGTCATACCCCGTTTTTCAAGGGCTACCGGCCGCAGTTTTACTTTCGGACTACGGATGTGACGGGTTCCTGCGAATTGCCTGAGGGTGTTGAGATGGTGATGCCGGGAGACAACGTGAAGATGGAAGTGAACCTGATTGCACCGATCGCGATGGATGAGGGCCTGCGTTTTGCGATACGCGAGGGTGGTCGTACCGTAGGTGCGGGGGTCGTCGCCAAGATTATCGAATAATTTATTTAGAGCTTATTCTTAAAGCCGGAGCATCTTTTGGATGTTCCGGTTTAGTCGTCTTTATATATTTGATGTTTTTTCCCTCGGAGTTTACCGACAGAATCCAAGGAAGTATGAGGAATTGATAGGCCAGTAGCTCAATTGGCAGAGCAGCGGTCTCCAAAACCGCAGGTTGGGGGTTCGATTCCCTCCTGGCCTGCCATTACCGGCAGGCACCACGGGAGTCTCCTTCTGCGGTGAGGAATTTAAGCAATTAAAGGCAAATATGTCAGTAAAAATAGACAGCGAAGACAGCAAACTCGACTGGATCAAGTGGGCGGTTGTGGCCGTTATTGTCGGTGCTGCGATCTATGCGAATTCCTTCTTCTCTAACGAGTCCTTGCTAATTCGAACAATTGGCTTACTGGTGGCTACTGGCGTCGCCGGCTGGATCGCTGCACAGACTGTTAAGGGTCGTGCATTCGTCAACCTCTGTCTGGAAGCCAGAATTGAGATTCGCAAGGTAGTGTGGCCGTCGAGACAGGAAACAACGCAAACCACAATCGTGGTGTTAATTGTCATATTCGTCGTCGCCTTGATTTTGTGGCTATTGGATTGGGGATTAAACGGCGTCGTTTCATCCATAATTGGTTAGAGGTTTAAGTTGGCTAGAGGTTTAAGATGGCTAAACGCTGGTACGTAGTCCACGCTTACTCGGGCTATGAAAAAAAAGTGATGCTCGCACTGCAAGAGCGAATCAGTCTTTCAGGCATGGAAGACCTGTTCGAAGAGATTCTGGTACCTACCGAGGAAGTTCTTGAAATGCGGGGCGGACAGAAGCGCAAGAGTGAGCGTAAATTCTTTCCCGGTTATGTTCTGGTTCATATGGAATTGAATGACGCCACCTGGCATCTGGTTAAAGATACGCCTAGAGTGATGGGTTTTATTGGCGGCACGGCAGAAAAACCTGCGCCGATTACAGACAAGGAAGCCGACAAGATCCTGCAGAGGATGGAGGATAGCGAGGACACACCAACGCATAAGATAATTTATGAACCTGGAGAATTGGTTCGCATTATCGATGGTCCTTTCAACGACTTCACCGGCAGCGTCGAAGAAGTTAACTATGATAAGAACCGCTTACGTGTTGCCGTAGTGATATTTGGTCGCTCTACCCCGGTAGAGCTGGGGTTTGGCCAGGTTGAAAAAAGTTAAAGACATAGATTCGATTGAGTTAGTTTAGTAAACGAAGGCTTGTCAGCCGGGCCAGCCAGCCAGGCCGACATTTTTTAAATAAGTCGAGCTTCACCCTGTAATTACGCAGTTTGAAGTGCGCCGGGGAGTTTGGACCACTTGTTTCACGAGTGGATGCGAACGTTCGAACCCAAAGGAGAAAACAATGGCTAAGAAAGTACTGGCTTATATCAAGCTGCAAGTTGGCGCCGGCAAGGCCAACCCAAGTCCACCGGTTGGACCGGCTCTCGGTCAACATGGTGTAAACATCATGGAATTCTGCAAGGTATTCAACGCGCAAACTCAAGGCGTTGAGCCCGGGCTGCCTATTCCGGTAGTTATTACGGTCTACGCCGATCGCAGTTTTACCTTTATCACCAAGACTCCTCCTGCATCGGTTCTGTTGCGAAAGGCTGCCGGCGTGAAGAAGGGCAGCGGTCGTCCAAATACCGAGAAGGTGGGCAAGGTAAGCCGGGCGCAGTTGGAAGAAATAGCCACTCAGAAAATGCCAGACCTGACGGCAGCCGATATGGATGCCGCGGTGCGCACTATCGCGGGCAGCGCCCGTAGTGCCGGGCTGGAAACCGAGGGGGTGGTTTAAAATGGCGAAACTATCCAGAAAGCAAAAACAGATGGCAGAAAAGCTGGAAGCAGGAAAGAACTATTCCGTAGAGGAAGCGGTCGCACTGATTTCAGAATTTGCCTCCACCAAATTCAAGGAATCGATTGACGTAGCAATCAACCTCGGGGTCGATCCACGTAAATCTGACCAGGTTGTACGTGGTTCAACACTGTTACCGAATGGTACCGGCAAGGATGTACGGGTAGCGGTTTTTGCCCAGGGTGACAACGCCGAGAAGGCCTCGGCAGCTGGAGCTGACATCGTCGGTTTCGATGACTTGGCTGAGAGCATTAAAGCGGGTAACTTGGATTTTGATGTTGTTATCGCAACCCCTGATGCGATGCGCGTCGTGGGCAAGCTTGGGACCGTGCTTGGACCGCGAGGTCTAATGCCAAATCCCAAGGTTGGAACCGTAACTCCCGATGTAGAGACGGCGGTCAAGAATGCCAAGGCGGGTCAGGTTCGATATCGCACCGACAAAAACGGCATCGTCCATGGTGGCATAGGCAGAGTAGGTTTCGATGGTGGCGCTATCAGAGGCAATCTGGAGGCCCTGCTGGCGGATCTGAAGAAATCCAAGCCATCTTCGGCGAAGGGCATCTACATTCAGAAAGTCGTGCTGTCCTCAACCATGGGGCCTGGCTTGCTAATCGATCAATCTTCGTTAGAGGTCTAATACAAATAGAATTATGGGGGAGTAGAGAATTCTTCTCCTGCAATGACTTTGGGGTTTCATTGTCTAGCGATTTTTAATCGAAAGACAACGAGCCTGTCAAAGACCGTAGGAGTTTCGGTTAAGCGAAACTTAATTTTCCTACGCAGATGGTGAAACCCGATTCGGATCAAGCAAGGCCGAATCCCTATCACCGAACACGCGGCCGCACTTGAAGTTTTCGTGCGTCCGCATCAAGACTGGAAACGGTCACAGAACCAGGAGTTAAGCTAGTGGCTATTAGACTAGAAGATAAGCAACAGATTGTCTCCGAAGTCAATCAGGCTGCTAATAGTGCTTTATCTGCAGTGCTCGCCGATTATCGCGGTGTCGCTGTTGGTGATTTAACTGAGCTTCGCAAGACTGCACGGGAAAACAAGGTATATCTGCGGGTGGTAAGAAATACGCTGCTCAAGAGAGCGGTAGCAGGTACCGAGTTTGAGTGTATTCAGGAAGTTTTGATTGGTCCCACGATTCTGGCGTTTTCTCAAGAAGATCCCGGTGCCGCTGCGCGCGTGCTGAAAGACTTTGCAAAAGAAAACGACAATTTTGAGATTAAGGCGCTGTCTGTAGGTGGCAAGTTACTGGAAGCAAGTCAGATCGACGTGTTGGCGAAATTGCCGACACACGATCAGGCCTTGTCCATTCTTATGAGCGTCATGCTGGCGCCGGTAACGAAGCTTGCCAGGACCTTGAATGAGGTGCCATCGAAAGTGACACGCGCTGTCGCTGCAGTTCGAGACCAGAAGCAGGAAGCAGCCTGATTCCTTTTGAGTAACATAAACTATTAATTGATAAATGTAGGAGATAAGAGTCATGGCTCTTTCTAAAGATGAAGTACTAGACGCAATTGCAGACATGTCAGTAATGGACGTAGTGCAATTGGTTGAAGCGATGGAAGAAAAATTTGGCGTATCTGCAGCAGCAGCTGTAGCGGCAGCACCGGCAGCAGCCGGTGGTGGCGATGCCGCTCCAGCGGAAGAGAAGACCGAATTTGATATTTACTTGACCAACATCGGTGAGAAGAAAGTCAACGTCATTAAGGCTGTTCGTGCCATCACTGGCCTCGGTCTTAAAGAGGCCAAGGGGCTGGTTGATGCCGCACCATCAACCATTAAGGAAGCTGCGCCGAAAGCGGAAGCAGAAGAAGCCAAGAAGCAGTTGGAAGAAGCCGGCGCCTCTGTTGAGCTCAAGTAAAGTAGTAACAATAAAAAGTCGATTCCGGATGCAGTTCGCTGCATCCAGGGTCAGCTTTTGCTTTTTTGGTTGCCAGATGAAGGTAGCCACACTGCGCTAAGCTCTTGCCGGCCCGGAATGATTCATCATACGGGCTTGAATAGCGAAATCGCAAATCACAGAACTATTTCTGTTAGCACCAAAAGCCAATAGTACACAACGCTAGGAACACATCAATGGCCTACTCGTATACAGAGAAAAAACGTATCCGCAAGAACTTCGGCAAGCTGCCAAGTGCGATGGATATCCCTTATTTATTGTCTATACAGGTCGATTCTTATAGGCAGTTTACTCAGGCCGGTACACCGGTTGAGGAACGCATTAGCCAGGGCTTGCACGCCGCGTTCAAATCTGTATTCCCCATCGTCAGCTATTCCGGAAAAGCCGTGCTGGAATATGTGAGTTACGACCTAGGGAAGCCCACATTTGACGTTAAAGAATGTCAGCTGAGGGGCTCCACCTACTCCGTATCTCTGAGAGTCAAGGTGCGCTTGATTCTTTATGATAAGGAATCTACCACGCAGACAATCAAAGATATTAAGGAGCAGGAAGTTTACATGGGTGAAATCCCCTTGATGACCAAGAGCGGAACCTTTGTCATCAATGGTACGGAACGGGTTGTCGTGTCCCAGTTGCATCGGTCGCCTGGCGTGTTCTTCGACCACGATAGGGGCAAGACCCATAGCTCGGGTAAATTACTCTACTCTGCGCGTGTAATTCCTTACCGTGGTTCGTGGTTGGACTTCGAATTTGACCCCAAAGACATGGTCTACGTACGTATCGACAGACGCAGAAAATTGCCTGCCACTGTGCTTTTACGCGCGCTTGGATACAGCTCTCAAGAAATTCTTGAGATGTTCTATGAGAACAATAAATTCAAGATTTCCAAGGCCAAGGAGCCCACGATTTCTTTGAAACTGGTGCCTGTTCGTTTGCGTGGTGAAGTTCTGAGTTTTCCTGTCAAAGACAAGAAGGGCAAGCAGATCGTTGAGGAGGGTCGTCGTATTACCAGTCGTCACATTCGACTAATGGAAACGGCCAAGCTCACCGAACTGAAAGTGAGCCATGATTATCTCGTCGGCGCAACACTGGCCAGCGATATTATCAATAAAGAGACGGGCGAAGTGTTGTTTGCCTGTAATACAGAGTTAAGCGAAGAACTAGTGGCCGAATTCATCGAACAGGGTGTAACTGAATTCCAAACTATCTACACCAATGATCTCGACTGTGGCCCCTTCGTTTCCCACACATTGCGAATCGATGCCAGTACTTCCAAGCTGGAGGCGATGGTGGAAATTTATCGCATGATGCGTCCGGGCGAGCCACCGACTAAAGAGTCGGCCGAGAACCTGTTCTCCAATTTGTTCTTTTCGACCGAGCGTTACGACCTGTCTGCAGTGGGACGCATGAAGTTTAACCGTCGCCTGGGCCGGCCCGAATCCAAAGGATTAATGGTGCTGAGCAAGGAAGATATCGTTGACGTGTTGAAGACACTGGTCGGTATTCGCAATGGTATCGGCTCGGTAGATGATATCGATCACCTGGGTAACCGTCGCATTCGGTCTGTCGGCGAGATGGCAGAGAACCAGTTCCGGGTCGGTCTGGTACGGGTAGAGCGGGCGGTTAAGGAACGTCTTAGCATGGCGGATTCGGAAGGTCTGATGCCCCAGGACATGATCAATGCGAAGCCGGTAGCGGCGGCAATCAAGGAGTTCTTTGGTTCCAGCCAGTTGTCCCAGTTCATGGATCAGAACAATCCCCTGTCCGAGGTTACTCACAAGCGACGTGTCTCGGCGCTGGGGCCGGGTGGTCTGACCAGGGAACGGGCCGGGTTTGAAGTCCGTGACGTGCACCCGACTCATTACGGCCGGGTTTGCCCAATTGAAACACCAGAAGGTCCGAATATCGGCTTGATTAATTCACTGGCTACATACGCCAGGACCAATAATTACGGCTTCCTCGAAAGTCCCTATCGCAGAGTGATCAAGAATAAGGTAACGGATGAAATCGATTACCTCTCGGCCATCGATGAGAGTGACTTTGTCATCGCCCAGGCCAGTGCACCTCTGGATAAGAAGCGCGGCTTTGTAGATAGCCTGGTGATTGCGCGTTACAAGGGTGAGACCACACTCAAGCCTCGGGAAGACGTTGATTACATGGATGTGGCGCCGCAACAGATGGTTTCGGTGGCAGCCGCCCTGATTCCATTTTTGGAGCACGATGATGCCAACCGTGCGCTGATGGGTTCAAACATGCAACGTCAGGCTGTGCCGACACTGAAGACTGAGAAGCCTCTAGTAGGTACCGGCATGGAGCGCAACGTCGCCACTGACTCCGGTGTTTGTGTTGTCGCCTTCCGTGGCGGCGTCATCGAGAGCGTTGACGCAGCGAGCATCATCGTCCGCGTCTTCCATGAAGAAACCGACGCCGGTGATGCCGGAGTGGATATCTACAACCTCACCAAGTACACCCGTTCTAACCAGAATACCTGCATCAGCCAGCGACCGCTGGTGAAAGAGGGAGACACCATCAGTCGAGGCGACATTCTCGCCGATGGTCCTTCCATCGATATGGGCGAGCTGGCACTCGGTCAGAATATGCGCATCGCGTTTATGCCCTGGAACGGATACAACTTCGAGGATTCGATTCTGATTTCCGAGCGGGTGGTGAAAGAGGATCGCTTTACTACGATTCACATCCAGGAACTTACCTGCGTGGCCAGGGACACAAAACTTGGCTCAGAGGAGATCACCGCAGACATTCCCAATGTTGGCGAGGGTGCTCTCAGTAAGCTGGATGAGTCGGGCATTGTCTATATCGGTGCAGAGGTTGGTGCCGGTGATATATTGGTCGGCAAGGTAACTCCGAAAGGAGAAACCCAATTGACTCCGGAAGAAAAGCTGCTGCGAGCTATCTTTGGTGAGAAGGCGTCTGATGTTAAAGACACGTCGCTGCGAGTTCCAACCAGCGTCACCGGTACTATCATCGACGTGCAGGTATTCACCCGGGATGGTCTTGAGAAAGACCAGCGTGCAAAGGAGATTGAGAAGACTCAATTGACGAAGGTACGCAAAGACATCGACGATGAATATCGAATTGTTGAAGGTGCAACCTTCGAGCGCTTGCATCAAGCGCTGCTAGGTAAAGTCGTCGCCGGTGGACTGAAGCTGAAGAAGGGTCAAAAAATCACGGTGGACTATCTGGCCAAGCTGCCGAAAGACGACTTGTTTAAGTTGCGTATGGCCAAGGATGATCTGAACAAGCAATTGGAAAGAGCCGAAGATCAGCTTAAGGAAAGGCAGATTGATCTGGACGAGCGCTTCGAAGACAAACGCAAGAAACTCACCCAGGGCGACGACCTTGCCCCGGGGGTTCTGAAGATTGTTAAGGTTTATCTGGCGATCAAGCGCCGTATCCAGCCGGGTGACAAGATGGCGGGTCGTCATGGTAACAAGGGTGTTATCTCAGTCATCATGCCAGTCGAAGATATGCCCTATGACGAGAGCGGCGAACCCATAGATATCGTGTTGAATCCGCTGGGTGTGCCATCACGTATGAATGTCGGTCAAGTTCTGGAGGTGCATCTGGGCGCGGCCGCCAAGGGTATCGGCGATCGCATCGGCGAGCTCATCGATGCGAAGAAGAAAATTACGGAACTGAGAAGGCTGATCACCGAGGTTTACAACAAAATTGGTGAGCAGCGCGAAGATATCAAAGGCCTCAGCGACGAAGAAATTGTCGAGTTGGCAGATAATCTGCGGGACGGCGTACCCATGGCTACGCCTGTCTTTGATGGTGCCTCCGAATCCGAAATAAAGGGCATGCTGGAACTGGCGGGCATGGACGAAAGCGGTCAGATCACACTCTACGACGGTCGAACCGGTGAGGAATTTGATCGCCAGGTGACGGTGGGCATTATGTATATGCTGAAGTTGAATCACCTAGTTGATGACAAGATGCATGCGAGATCGACCGGCTCTTACAGCCTGGTTACGCAACAGCCCCTCGGCGGTAAGGCGCAGTTCGGCGGACAACGCTTCGGAGAGATGGAAGTCTGGGCGCTGGAAGCCTACGGCGCTGCCTATACGCTGCAGGAAATGCTAACCGTCAAGTCGGATGATGTTGCTGGACGCACCAAGATGTATAAAAACATCGTCGATGGTGACCATCGAATGGAACCGGGAATGCCGGAATCATTTAACGTGCTAGTGAAGGAAATCAGGTCGCTCGCGATCGATATGGAACTGGATGTAAGTACCAAGTAGTTCAATTCGCACTGGCTACGAAGAATTAGTGATTATTAAGGCCGTGCCGCATAACAACGGCAGGTGGAGGATACAGAATGAAAGACCTGTTAGGGTTGCTAAAATCTCAATCACCTTCCGATGAGTTTGATTCCATTCGCATAGGATTGGCCTCGCCGGAGATGATCAGAGCCTGGTCATTCGGTGAGGTGAAGAAACCGGAAACAATTAATTACCGTACGTTCAAACCAGAGCGTGATGGATTGTTCTGCGCCAAGATCTTTGGCCCGGTTAAGGATTACGAATGTCTTTGTGGTAAATATAAACGCCTGAAGCATCGCGGTGTAATTTGCGAAAAGTGTGGCGTCGAAGTCGCTCTTTCGAAAGTTCGTCGCGACCGCATGGGGCATATTGAACTGGCCAGCCCGGTCGCCCATATCTGGTTCCTTAAATCCCTGCCCTCCCGCATCGGTTTGTTGCTCGATATGACGCTGCGTGACATCGAACGGATTCTCTATTTCGAGTCCTTCGTTGTCACCGACCCGGGTATGACTACGCTTGAAAAGGGTCAGTTGCTCACAGATGAGCAGTATTATGAAGCGATGGAAGAATTCAGCGATGAATTCGAGGCAAAAATGGGTGCGGAAGCGGTGCAGGCCTTGATGAAAGATATGGACGTCAAAGCCGAAGTGGTGCATCTGCGTGAAGAGATTCCTGCTACTAATTCTGAAACCAAGCTGAAAAAGCTTTCCAAGCGCCTGAAGCTGTTGGAAGCGTTCCTGAATTCCGGTAACAAACCGCAGTGGATGGTGATGACCGTGTTGCCAGTGCTGCCGCCCGATTTGCGCCCCCTGGTTCCTCTCGATGGTGGCCGTTTTGCCACCTCGGATCTGAACGATCTGTATCGGCGGGTAATTAACAGAAACAATCGTCTGAAGCGTCTTCTCGACCTTAACGCGCCGGACATTATTGTCCGCAATGAGAAGCGAATGTTGCAGGAAGCCGTTGACGCCTTGCTTGACAATGGTCGTCGTGGTCGTGCCATAACCGGCTCCAACAAACGACCTCTGAAGTCTCTTGCCGATATGATCAAGGGCAAGCAGGGTCGATTCCGTCAGAACCTGCTCGGCAAACGCGTAGACTATTCTGGTCGTTCGGTCATCGTGGTAGGCCCAACCCTGAAACTACACCAATGCGGTCTACCGAAGAAGATGGCGCTGGAATTATTCAAACCTTTCATCTTTGGCAAGCTGGAACGCCGTGGTCTCGCTACTACGATTAAGGCGGCCAAGAAGATGGTGGAACGGGAGACCGCAGAGGTGTGGGATATCCTCGCCGATGTCATTCGCGAACATCCGGTGCTGCTGAACCGAGCGCCTACATTGCACAGGCTGGGTATTCAGGCTTTCGAGCCAGTCCTGATTGAAGGCAAGGCCATTCAATTGCATCCCCTGGTGTGTGCGGCCTATAACGCCGACTTCGACGGCGATCAGATGGCAGTTCACATACCTTTGACCCTGGAGGCGCAGCTGGAAGCTCGAACCCTGATGATGTCTACCAATAATATCCTGGCACCGGCAAATGGTGAGCCCATCATCGTGCCATCACAGGATGTGGTTCTCGGTCTCTATTGGATGACTCGCTCAAGAGTGAACGCGAAGGGCGAAGACATGGTGTTTGCGGATGCGCATGAAGTGCAAAGGGCCTATGAAACCGGCCATGCCCATTTACAGGCCCGCATCAAGGTTCGTATCGCCGACATATATATCGATGATGATGATGAGAAAATCACCGAGACTGCGATTATCGATACCACGGTTGGTCGGGTGTTGCTATTCAATATCGTGCCAGAGGGTTTGTCATTCGCGATGGTAAATCAGAAGATGACGAAGAAGGCCATCTCGCAAATTCTTAATGCCTGTTATCGTAAGGTGGGTCTGAAAGAAACCGTGATCTTTGCAGACCAACTCATGTACACAGGCTATAAATACTCCACCCGTTCCGGTTCATCGATTGGCGTGAATGACTTCGTTATTCCGGATGATAAGGCATTGATTATCGATAAGGCCAACGCTGAAGTTGAAGAAATCGAAATCCAGTTTGCTTCGGGTCTGGTCACCCAGGGCGAGAAGTACAACAAGGTTATCGATATCTGGTCTCGTGCCAATGATGTCGTCGCCAAATCCATGATGGAAGGCCTGTCCACCGAACCTGTGATTAATAAAGAAGGCAAGGAAGAGCAGCAGGAATCATTTAATTCGGTTTACATATATGCAGATTCGGGTGCCAGAGGCTCCCCCGCACAGATCAGGCAGCTGGCAGGTATGCGTGGCCTGATGGCCCGCCCCGATGGCTCGATCATCGAGACCCCGATCACGGCGAACTTCCGCGAAGGACTGAGTGTGTCGCAGTACTTCACGTCGACCCATGGTGCTCGAAAGGGACTGGCGGATACCGCCCTGAAGACGGCTAACTCCGGTTATCTCACCAGACGCCTGGTGGATATTTCACAGGATCTGGTCATAACTGGAGTCGATTGTGAGACTAAAAACGGCCTGACCATGACCCCGATTATCGAAGGCGGCGACATCATTGCGCCCTTGGGTGATCGCGTCCTGGGCAGGGTGTTGGCTGCCGATGCCATAGACGAATCTTCTGGTGAAGTTATCATCGAGGCTGGCACCGTGATCAACGAACGCGTGGTGGATAAACTCGAAACCTGTGGCGTCGATGAGGTCTATGTGCGCTCTCCAATCACCTGTGAAACGCGATTCGGTATTTGTAGCCGCTGTTATGGTCGTGATTTGGCCCGCGGCCATGTAGTCAACGTCGGTGAGGCGGTGGGTGTAATTGCCGCCCAGTCCATCGGTGAGCCCGGTACCCAGTTAACCATGCGTACTTTCCATATCGGTGGGGCGGCATCCAGAGCCACCGCGGCCGACAGCGTGCAGGTCAAGAACACCGGCACCATCCACCTCAGCAACATGAAAACAGTGGAGAACACCAAGGGTGACCTGGTGGTAGTTTCTCGATCCGGCGTGTTGATTGTGAATGACTCCAATGGCCGTGAGAGAGAGCGTTACAAGTTGCCATACGGGGCGCTGGTAACCGTGGGCAAGAAGGTCAAAGTGGAGGCAGGCCAAGTGGTTGCAACCTGGGATCCCCACACCCACCCAATCGTGTCGGAAGTAGCAGGCAAGATTGCCTTCGCCGCTATGGAAGAAGGCATAACGGTCCGCGAGCAAACCGATGAGATCACCGGACTCTCTAGTATATCGATCATCGACCCGGCGGAACGTGCCGCATCGGCGAAGGAATTACGCCCGGCGGTAACGGTAGTTGACAAAAAAGGCAAGGAAGTTTGTCTGCCGGGTACCACTGTACCGGCACACTACTTCTTGCCAGCGAATGCCATCATCAGCCTTAAAGACGGTACCGCCATGAATATTGGTGATGTTATCGCAAGGATTCCCCAGGAAGGAACGAAGACTCGTGACATCACCGGAGGTCTGCCAAGGGTTGCGGACCTGTTCGAAGCGCGCAAGCCCAAAGAACCGGCCATTCTCGCTGAGATATCCGGCACCGTGAGTTTTGGTAAGGAAACCAAGGGAAAACGCCGCCTGGTGATTACTCCGCTAGACGGTGTAAACCCCATAGATGGATCGGATCACTATGAAGTTCTGATTCCAAAATGGCGCATCATGACCGTGTTTGAAGGTGAACATATAGAAAAGGGAGAGGTGGTTTCGGAAGGTCCCCCCACGCCTCACGATATCCTGCGGTTGAAAGGGGTTGAGCCTCTCGCCCAATACATCGTCAATGAAGTTCAGGACGTGTATCGATTGCAGGGTGTGCGAATCAATGACAAGCACATCGAGGTCATTGTGCGCCAGATGTTGCGGAAGGTGGAGATCACCAAGCCTGGCGATTCTACGCTGATCAAGGGGGAGCAGGTAACTTATACCCATATCCTGGAAGTGAATGACGATCTGCGTAAGGAAGACAAGCAGGAAGCGGGATTCGAACGCATGCTGCTGGGCATTACCAAGGCATCACTGGCTACCGAATCCTTTATTTCTGCGGCATCGTTCCAGGAGACCACCCGTGTGCTTACGGAAGCTGCGGTCACTGGTAAACGCGATTTCCTCCGTGGCTTGAAGGAAAACGTGGTGGTGGGAAGGCTGATTCCGGCCGGCACCGGGCTGGCATACCACGAAGCCCGCAGGAAGGCTAACCTGGAAAGACTGGCCGAGAAAGAGGCGGTTAGCGCCAGCGACGTCGAGGCAGCCCTGAGTGAGGCGTTGAAATCGGAAGAGACCGTAAGCTGACCTTGACTACGGGATGCGGGATCATTAAACTCTCGCATCCTTTTTAGTGATCACGCTGTATGGCTCTCAAAAAGGCCGAACCTTGACACAGCTAATAGGATTAAATGGAGTACAAATGGCAACAATTAACCAGCTAGTACGCAAGCCCAGACGCCGCAAGGTCGTTAAGAGCGGCGTGCCTGCTTTGCAAGGCTCACCACAGAAGCGGGGCGTGTGTACGCGGGTTTATACAACCACACCCAAGAAGCCTAACTCGGCGCTGAGGAAGGTATGTCGTGTGCGTCTGGTTAATGGCTTCGAAGTGACTTCCTACATCGGTGGTGAAGGCCACAATCTGCAGGAACACTCCGTGGTTCTGATCAGAGGCGGTCGGGTAAAAGACTTGCCCGGCGTACGCTATCACACGGTTCGTGGAACCCTGGATACATCCGGGGTGGCGGATCGACGCCAGGGACGTTCCAAGTATGGTACCAAGCGTCCCAAGTAAGCGGCTTCCTGCGGTAATGATTGCCACCTTACCAGGGCAGGCCACGCAGAGAGTTTGAGTAAATAGTCAGAGGCTCATTAAGCCCATATGATTTAGAGTCATGGCAGTAAATTTTGCTGCCACTACAAGCGTAAGGATGCGCGGCTCATCGAGACTCTTTTAAAAACCGATGAGAGAGAGTAAGGCCAGGTACCTGACGTTCATTTTTAGTAAAAATGCGCCCGCAGGGAGTCCTGGATTAACCTGAATAAACAAGAGGTCTCAAATGCCTAGAAGAAGAGTAGTGGCAAAACGTGAAGTGCTGCCAGATCCAAAATTCGGAAGTAAAATCCTCGCAAAGTTCATGAACCACGTGATGGTCGATGGCAAGAAATCTGTTGCCGAGAAGATCGTTTACGGGGCCCTTGCTGTCGTCTCCGAGAAAACCGGTGCCGATCCGGTGGAGGTCTTTGAAAAGGCCCTGGAAAGCATCGCACCCATGGTCGAGGTTAAATCTCGCCGTGTTGGAGGCGCCACCTACCAGGTGCCGGTGGAAGTGCGAGTCGAGCGTCGCACTGCCCTCGCCATGCGCTGGCTGGTAGAACATTCGCGCAAGCGCGGCGAGAAATCCATGGCGCTGCGATTAGCCGGCGAAATAAGCGATGCTGCTGAAGGCAGAGGAAGTGCCGTGAAGAAGCGCGAGGACGTGCATCGCATGGCAGAAGCCAACCGGGCATTCTCCCACTATCGTTTTTAAGTAAAGCGTTTTTAACTGAAGCGTTTCCGAGGGAAGCGTTAATACTAGATTACATTTTGAGGGCATAGCTGTGGCCAGGAAACACCCATTAAATCGCTATCGCAATATAGGCATTGTAGCCCACGTCGATGCGGGCAAGACAACGACTACTGAGCGCATACTGTTTTATACCGGTATTTCGCACAAGATTGGTGAAGTCCATGATGGTGCCGCGACTATGGACTGGATGGAACAAGAGCAGGAGCGTGGGATTACAATTACCTCGGCTGCCACCACCTGCTTCTGGAAGGGCATGGACCAACAGTACGATGAGCATCGGATAAATATTATCGATACGCCGGGGCACGTGGACTTCACTATTGAGGTCGAACGTTCATTGCGTGTTCTCGATGGTGCGATAGTGGTCTTATGTGGCACTTCAGGGGTGCAGCCACAGACTGAAACTGTGTGGCGTCAAGCAAACCGCTACGAAGTGCCACGCATGGTATTCGTCAACAAGATGGACCGGGCCGGGGCGGACTTCCTGATGGTGGTTGAGCAGATGAAAGATCGCCTGGGCGCCAATCCCATACCACTGCAATTGCCAATCGGTGCGGAAGAGAACTTCAAGGGTGTAATCGACCTGGTGAAGATAAAAGCTATCCGCTGGAGTGAAGATGACCAGGGCGCAACGTTCAGCTATGAGGATGTTCCTGAAGATATGCTGGCTATAGTCGAGGAGTGGCGAGAAAATATGGTGGAAGCCGCGGCTGAAGCCAATGACGATTTAACGGAAAAATACCTGGAAACTGGAGGACTCAGCGAAGCTGAGATCATGCAAGGCATTCGTGAGCGGACATTGGCAAGCGAGATCGTTCCGACTCTGTGTGGCTCTGCATTCAAAAACAAGGGTGTTCAGGCCGTGCTCGACGCCGTAATCGACTACATGCCGTCGCCAACAGAGGTCAAGGCAATTGAAGGCGTACTGGAAGATGGTACGCCGACCGCCTGCATAGCTGATGATGATGAGCCCTTTGCAGCACTGGCATTTAAAATTGCCACCGATCCCTTCGTCGGCACGCTCACGTTTTTCCGCGTCTACTCAGGCACACTGAATTCCGGTGATTCGGTTTATAACCCGATCAAATTCAGGAAAGAGCGAGTGGGCCGAATGGTGCAGATGCACGCCAACTCAAGAGAAGAAATCAAGCAAGTGCTGGCGGGAGATATCGCCGCTGCGATTGGTCTGAAAGATGTCACTACGGGTGAGACACTGTGCGCGCTCGATCATATTGTCACGCTGGAGAAGATGGAATTTCCGGAGCCGGTAATTTCCGTAGCGGTTGAGCCGAAGAGTAAAGCGGATCAGGAAAAGATGGGTATCGCCTTGGGTAAGCTCGCGCAGGAAGATCCTTCCTTCCGGGTTGAAACGGACGAAGAATCCGGGCAAACAATTATTTCTGGCATGGGCGAGTTACATCTCGATGTTCTGGTGGACAGAATGCGCAGGGAGTTTTCGGTAGAAGCCAATATAGGCAAGCCCCAGGTAGCCTATCGGGAAACCATCAGGAAGACTGTGGAAATTGAAGGCAAACACATCAAGCAATCCGGCGGTCGTGGTCAATATGGTCATGTCTGGCTCCGACTCGAGCCGCTGGATCCGGATTCCGAATACGAATTTGTGAACGAGATTGTTGGCGGTACTATCCCCAAGGAATATATTCCAGCGGTGGACAAAGGCGTACAGGAGCAGATGAAGAATGGCTGTCTGGCCGGCTACCCGTTACTGGCGATGAAGGTAACTCTGTACGACGGTTCTTTTCACGATGTCGACTCCAGCGAAATGGCTTTCAAAATTGCCGGATCCATGGCGCTGAAGAAGGGAGCTCTGCAGGCAGATGCCGCCTTGCTTGAACCCATGTTTAAAGTTGAGGTTGTGACTCCCGAAAATTACATGGGAGACGTGATGGGTGATTTAAACCGGCGTCGTGGTCTGGTTCAGGGCATGGAAGACAGCAGTATGGGAAAAGTGATCAGCGCCGAGGTGCCGTTGGCGGAAATGTTTGGCTATGCAACAGATCTGCGGTCGGCAACCCAGGGCAGGGCGACTTTTACCATGGAGTTCGACAAGTATGCGATTGTGCCTAATAACATTGCAGAAGGCATTATTAACAAAAGCTAAGCGTGCTTTTTAGATTTGAGTGAGGGGGTATTGTGGCGAAGGAAAAATTTGAGAGAAATAAGACCCACGTAAACGTTGGCACGATTGGTCACGTTGACCATGGCAAGACGACATTGACGGCTGCGTTGACGCGGGTGTGTGCGGCAGCCCATGGCGGCGAAGTTAAGGATTTCGACCAGATAGATAATGCGCCGGAAGAAAGAGAGCGCGGCATCACCATTGCGACGTCCCATGTCGAGTATGATTCCAGTGTTCGTCACTACGCCCACGTCGACTGTCCGGGCCACGCGGACTATGTGAAGAACATGATCACCGGTGCGGCGCAGATGGACGGTGCGATTCTGGTGGTGTCGGCGGCGGACGGACCCATGCCCCAGACCCGGGAGCACATACTGCTTTCCCGCCAGGTCGGCGTTCCCTACATCGTGGTGTACATGAACAAGGCGGACATGGTAGACGATGACGAACTGCTGGAACTGGTGGAGATGGAAATCCGGGAGTTACTGGATATTTACGAATTTCCCGGCGACGACACCCCGATCATCATCGGCTCTGCACTGAAGGCGCTGGAAGGCGATGAATCCGAGATTGGCATTGCCTCGATCGAGAAGCTGGTGGAAGTGCTGGATACCTATATTCCCGATCCCAAGCGAGACATCGAGAAGCCATTCCTGATGCCGATAGAAGACGTGTTTTCCATATCCGGTCGAGGCACCGTGGTGACGGGTCGTATCGAGCGGGGCATAGTCAAGGTGGGTGAAGAGATAGAGATCGTTGGCATCAAGGATACCGAGAAGACGACCTGTACGGGCGTCGAGATGTTCCGCAAGTTGCTGGATGAGGGCCGGGCGGGAGAGAACGTCGGCGTTCTGTTACGTGGTACCAAGCGTGAAGAGGTTGAGCGTGGGCAGGTGCTGGCGAAGCCGGGATCGATCAAGCCCCACACGAAGTTTGAGGCGGAAGTGTATATCCTGGGCAAGGATGAAGGTGGTCGTCATACCCCGTTTTTCAAGGGCTACCGGCCGCAGTTTTACTTTCGGACTACGGATGTGACGGGTTCCTGCGAATTGCCTGAGGGTGTTGAGATGGTGATGCCGGGAGACAACGTGAAGATGGAAGTGAACCTGATTGCACCGATCGCGATGGATGAGGGCCTGCGTTTTGCGATACGCGAGGGTGGTCGTACCGTAGGTGCGGGGGTCGTCGCCAAGATTATCGAATAATTTATTTAGAGCTTATTCTTAAAGCCGGAGCATCTTTTGGATGTTCCGGTTTAGTCGTCTTTATATATTTGATGTTTTTTCCCTCGGAGTTTACCGACAGAATCCAAGGAAGTATGAGGAATTGATAGGCCAGTAGCTCAATTGGCAGAGCAGCGGTCTCCAAAACCGCAGGTTGGGGGTTCGATTCCCTCCTGGCCTGCCATTACCGGCAGGCACCACGGGAGTCTCCTTCTGCGGTGAGGAATTTAAGCAATTAAAGGCAAATATGTCAGTAAAAATAGACAGCGAAGACAGCAAACTCGACTGGATCAAGTGGGCGGTTGTGGCCGTTATTGTCGGTGCTGCGATCTATGCGAATTCCTTCTTCTCTAACG
>Ga0310122_10000122_pt1 | contig 48198 bp, 37 predicted proteins | sample CB6_Bottom_1051__FD_203503 | JGI IMG/M metagenome (GOLD analysis project Ga0310122, IMG submission 203503) | Marine microbial communities from Western Arctic Ocean, Canada - CB6_Bottom_1051 | ecosystem: Environmental > Aquatic > Marine > Oceanic | place: Canada: Western Arctic Ocean | collected... | reverse complement strand
ATAGCCTCTCGTTCACTGGCCAAAATCTCGCTATCGGCAATGTTGAAATGGAAGATGGCCAACCACACCAAGATGAATTCTTCGGTGAGGTGAGCATTTATACTCAGCCGTTATTCGTGCAAGTTCCGCTACAGAGTTACCAAGATGGCTCACAGCTGATCGTTAAGTATCAAGGTTGTGCAGATGCTGGTTTCTGCTACCCACCAGAAACTCGAGTAATCGACATTGAACCGTTTACTTCGACGAATCCTGGGGATATAAAAAGCAGTGATGTGCAAAACAGTGGTGATGCCCAAAACAGCAGTGCCTCACAAGGTTCTTCTGCTGCAGCTGGTGAAGCGGACAGTTCAGTACAACCCTCTTCTTCTACAGCTGACGCAGCAAGCAATGCCACTCAACCAACCAATGCTCCCGTTTCAAAAGAAGCAGGCTTAGCCGATAAGCTCGGTGACAGTTGGTGGACTCCATTACTATTCTTAGCACTCGGTGTTGGCTTAGCCTTTACGCCGTGCGTTCTGCCAATGTACCCAATTCTGACAGGTATCGTCTTGGGTGGCGGCAAGCTCAGCCAAGGCCGCGCGTTAATGCTGTCGTTCATTTATGTGCAAGGCATGGCGTTAACCTACACCTTATTAGGTTTAGTGGTTGCTTCAGCAGGCATGCAGTTTCAAGCGGCCATGCAACACCCTTACGTACTGATCGCGCTGAGTGTTTTGTTCGTAGCTTTGGCGATATCGATGTTTGGCGTTTATAACCTACAACTACCAAGCAGCATCCAAACCTGGCTCAACAATCAAAGCAACAAACAACAAGGTGGCAATACCTTGGGCGTGTTCGCGATGGGCGCTATCTCGGGCTTGGTGTGTTCACCTTGTACCACCGCGCCACTGTCCGGTGCGCTGCTGTATGTCGCTCAAAGTGGTGACCTATTAACGGGTGCGATTGCTCTGTATGCGTTAGCGATGGGTATGGGTATCCCGCTGATCTTGGTTGCGGTATTTGGTAATAAGCTACTGCCAAAAGCAGGCAGCTGGATGGATAAGGTGAAGATCGTATTCGGCTTTATCTTGCTGGCAGCGCCTATCTTCCTACTAGAGCGAATTATTCCTGAATTATGGGCAACCGTGCTTTGGTCTGGATTAGGCTTCATCGCCTTTGGTTGGCTTTACCACAGCAAGAATGCACTGCCATTCGGCGGCTGGAAGCAAAGCGCTGTTGGTATCATCGCGATGCTCGGCCTATTCGCTTCTGCGCAACCTGCGTTGAATTACTGGTTTGCAGAAAAGAGCGTGGTGGTTGAACAGCAAATCCAATTTGCGCGCGTCAACACGGTTGAAGAATTAGAAATCCAGCTCATCGAAGCGAAGAAACTCGGTAAGCCCGTGATGCTCGACTTCTACGCCGATTGGTGTGTGGCCTGTAAAGAGTTTGAGAAGTACACCTTCCACCAAGCTGATGTTGAGAACAAGCTTTCTGATTTCGTCCTGCTTCAGGCTGACGTAACGAGAAACATGCCTCAAGACATTGAACTGCTTAAACAATTACAGGTACTCGGTTTGCCAACCATAGAGTTCTGGGATGGCGAGGGTAACCATGTTCCAAATGCTCGTGTTACGGGTTTTATGGCTGCCGATGTATTCTTAAAACACATGCAAGACCACCAGCTATAACGGCAATATTCGCCGGAATATCTGCCTAAACGAAAGCCGCACTGCCCCTCCGTAACGAGATGGCAGTGCGGCTTTTTTGCTATTCCGAGTAACGCTTTCTTATTCCGGGGATAAAAGTCGATATGGTTCAGACTTTTAATGCATAAATATTGTCCACATACTCAATCAGGATGATAATAAATATTAACTAAATTGTTAAAAGTATGAACGTCATGGACTCGACCTATACCATCATCATTGCTGATGACCATCCTCTTTTTCGCAACGCCCTGTTTCAGTCAGTTCATATGGCGATCAGTGGTGCGAACCTGCTTGAGGCTGATTCCCTCGATGCCTTACTGACTCTGCTAAAGAAAGAGGATGAACCAGACCTGTTGCTTCTCGACCTTAAGATGCCGGGTGCAAACGGGATGTCTGGCCTAATTCAACTGCGTGCTGAATACCCAGATTTACCAATTGTGGTGATCTCTGCCAGCGAGGATGCCAGCGTTGTCACTCAAGTGAAGAGCCACGGTGCCTTTGGCTTTATTCCTAAATCGAGTGATATGCGTGAATTGGTCAGCGCACTCAATCAAGTGCTGAATGGCGACCCGTTCTTCCCTGAAGGGCTGATCACCAACAATGCAGCCTGTAGCGACCTTGCGGAAAAGCTTTCCACATTGACGCCTCAACAATACAAAGTGTTAGGAATGCTATCGGACGGCCTACTGAACAAGCAAATTGCGTACGAATTGAATGTTTCGGAAGCGACCATCAAGGCGCATATGACAGCCATCTTCCGTAAACTGGATGTGAAAAACCGAACTCAAGCAGTTATCTTGCTACAAGAAATCCACAATTAAGCTTCGTTTACATCCTCTTCTAAAGTCGTCTTAGGCAAACATAAACCCAGCTTGACGACTTTATGATCATCTATATCTGCAACCACCCAAGTGATGTCATGCCACTCGAAGCTGTCGCCTAATACCGGGTGTGCCCCAAGCTCTTGATCAACCAATTGTTTTAGCGTCATTTCTCGCTCTTCTTCCGAGCCAAGTTCAATACCATAACAATCGCTTACCGCAGCGACCGATAACCCAACATCTAAGAAGAAGTCACCAAAGAATCGAGCGGCTTCTTCTGCCAAAGGTGCCTCACTGAAGAGCTCACTTAGGCTACCTAGGTCTTTATCTTGACCAAGTACACAGAGAATATCGTTCGCCTCTAATATGGTACTGCCCGATGGGTGAAGCAAGGCATCTTGTCGAAACAGTGCGGTAATGCGTGTCCCTTCTGGCATCGATAAACGCTTGAGCGGTTCACCGACACACCACTTTTCCTCTTTCAGCTTGTAGACAAACATCTCCCATTCACTGGTCGGATAAATCTCGATACCGGTGCGAGAAATCGGTGTTGGCGTTGGCGGTAGAGTCACTTTAGCGAGTCTTGCGACTTTCATTAAGCTGCCGCCTTGAACAATCAGTGAAACCATAACCACGAAGAAGGCGATATTGAAATACAGCTGAGCATTTGGCAGGCCAGCCATCATCGGGAAAACCGCCAAAATGATCGGAACTGCACCACGTAAACCGACCCAAGAGACAAACCAGCGCTCCTTGGTGGTAAAGCTTCTGAACGGCAACAACCCCAACCAAACCGACACTGGACGAGCAAACAAAATCATACCGAAAGCCAGTGCTAACGCAGGAAGTGCAATGTCCATTAAGGTCGATGGTGTCACCAATAAACCCAACACCAAGAACATCACGATCTGACTTAGCCACGTCATACCGTCTAAGACATTAAGAATAGAGTGTCGAGAACGCGTTGGACGATTACCAATGAACAGACCGACTAGGTAAATCGATAATATGCCACTACCACCAAGCATGTTAGAGAACGCAAACAGAGCCACGCCCCCACTGAGTACCAGAATGGAATAAAGGCCATCAGCCAGTTGTACTCGATTGATTAAGCTCCATAGAACCCAGCCGCCGCCGATACCAACAAGAGTACCGATACCAAACTGCATCGCAAAGCTTTGCAGTAGGAAGTTCATTCCCATCTCAGCATCAGGGTTACCTAACAGCGCAATTAAGGTCACCGTCAGGAAGACCGCCATTGGGTCGTTAGTGCCTGATTCGATCTCTAGAGTTGAACCCACACGCTCATTGAGACTCTGCCCTTTCAGCAAAGAGAATACCGCTGCCGCATCGGTTGAACCAACAATCGCCCCGACCAAGATGCCCTGCATTAATGACAAGTCAAACAGCCAAGCCGCCATTAATCCGGTTAAGGTTGCTGTACATGCGACACCTATCGTCGCCAGCGAGAGCGAAGGCCAGAAAGCGACCTTGAAGCTCGCCACCTTGGTTCGCATACCGCCATCCAACAGAATCACGGCAAGCGCAAGGTTACTCACCAAGTAGGTCAGTGAGTAATCATCGAAATGAATATTACCGGGTCCATCTTCACCCGCTAACATACCAACGAACAAAAAGATCAAAAGAATAGGAACGCCCAATCGAGAGGACACTTGTGAGAAAAGCACGCTGATGGCGATGAGTACGGCACCAGTCAAGAATAAGTGGTTAATGGTTATTGCGTCCAATTCGTTCCCCCAAAGAATAAAATCCGAGCTTTAAGCCTGTTGATCTTTTGCCACTAGCTTGTTGATCTTCTGCCGTTTAGCAAGGCACGGTCGGTGAAAGTGCCGTAGTTACTATAACAAACTTATGTTTCGCTTCGTGTCATAAGCAGGGCTAAATACCGTTTCTCGGTCATTTAGTTGTTAAATTTTATGACTCGCAGTCTAATTCATCCCTTTTTGTTAGACCTTTGGCTAATTTAACAATACTGTAACATCACATTTTTCTATGGTTATGTCTCCTAGCTCCCATATTTCAGTACATTAGCGCTAATACCATCCCGACTAAAGTTGCACAGATCCCTTGACTTATCCTTGCTACATTCTAAATCGTAACATTACGTTAACACGCTATTTTACAAAACGGTTTCACAAAAACGGTTTCTACGAAAACGGAATAAAGGAGAAGGCAATGGCGTTCGAATCTACGGAACATGCTCAAGCCTACTGGAAGGAAAACTTGGGAATAATGGGAACACTACTCGCAATATGGTTTGTGGTGTCTTACGGCGCTGGCATCTTATTTGTGGATGTCCTCAATACCATTCAATTTGGCGGATTTAAGCTAGGTTTTTGGTTCGCTCAACAAGGTTCAATTTATACCTTCGTGGCGTTGATATTTATTTACGTTGTTCGCATGAATAAGCTGGACAAAAAATACAACGTACAGGAAGACTAGAGGCTAGAACATGGATATTCAAACTTGGACGTTTATTCTCGTCGGTATTACTTTCGCAGTATATATCGGCATCGCAATCTGGGCTCGCGCTGGAACAACCAGTGAATTCTACGTTGCTGGCGGCGGCGTACACCCAGTAGCAAACGGCATGGCAACCGCCGCTGACTGGATGTCGGCAGCATCATTCATCTCAATGGCAGGTATCATCTCATTCGTTGGTTACGACGGTGCGGTTTACCTAATGGGTTGGACAGGTGGTTACGTACTACTTGCGCTATGTTTAGCACCTTACCTACGTAAGTTCGGTCAGTTTACGGTTCCTGATTTCATCGGTGAACGTTACTACTCGAAAACAGCACGTATGGTAGCGGTATTCTGTGCAATCTTCGTATCATTTACGTACGTTGCAGGCCAGATGCGTGGTGTTGGCGTTGTATTCTCTCGTTTCCTAGAAGTTGATATTAACCTAGGCATCATCATTGGTATGGGTATTGTGTTCTTCTACGCAGTGCTTGGTGGCATGAAAGGCATCACTTATACACAGGTAGCTCAATTCTGTGTCCTCATTTTCGCCTTCCTTGTTCCAGCAATCTTTACCTCAATCATGATGACGGGTAACCCACTTCCACAAGTTGGTATGGGTTCAACGCTATCAGGCACGGATGTTTACCTTCTTGATAAACTGGATGGCCTAACCGAAGAGCTCGGATTTACCGCCTATACCGAAGGTAACAAGAGCATGGTGGATGTATTCTTTATCTGTGCAGCTCTAATGGTCGGTACTGCGGGTCTTCCACACGTAATCATTCGCTTCTTCACAGTACCAAAAGTACGTGATGCTCGTATCTCAGCGGGTTGGGCACTACTATTCATCTCATTGCTATACACAACAGCACCCGGCGTTGCAGCGTTCGCTCGTGTAAACATGATTGAAACGATTAACGGTCCTGACATGCAAGGTGTCGCAGCAGTAGACGCACCAAGCTGGTATAAAAACTGGGAAAGCACTGGCCTAGTAGGTTGGGAAGATAAGAACGGCGATGGCAAAATGTTCTACTCGGGCGATGAACGCAACGAGATGAAGATTAACCGTGACATCATCGTACTGGCTTCTCCAGAGCTAGCAAAACTACCTAACTGGGTTGTAGCACTACTTGCAGCCGGTGGCCTAGCAGCCGCACTATCAACAGCCGCAGGTCTACTATTGGTAATCTCAACGTCGATTTCACATGACTTGTTGAAGAAAGGCTTTAGACCAAACATGACCGACAAGCAGGAGCTATTAGCCGCTCGTTTGGCTGCCATGGTCGCGATTGTTGGCGCAGGTTACTTGGGTATTAACCCACCAGGCTTCGTAGCTCAGGTAGTAGCGTTTGCCTTCGGCTTAGCCGCAGCATCCTTCTTCCCAGCGATTATCCTAGGTATCTTCTACAAGAAGATGAACAAGGAAGGCGCTATTGCAGGTATGTTGTCAGGTATTGCCTTCACAGCAAGCTACATCATCTACTTCAAGTTCATTAACCCAGCAGCAAGCACACCGGAAAATTGGTGGTTTGGTATCAGCCCAGAAGGCATCGGTACGCTAGGTATGTGTCTAAACTTTGTAGTATCAATTGCAGTGAACAAAGTGACCGCTGAAGTTCCTGAAGATGTACAAGAGATGGTTGAGTCTATCCGTTATCCTAAAGGTGCAGGTGAAGCTCACGACCACTAAGAAGCTCGCGACTTAGTGACTAGGATAATAAGCACTTAGAAAATGAATCAGTACTTACATTGTAGGGATTAGGTACTAACTCAAGAAAGCCGATACTTTATGTATCGGCTTTTTCTTTTTCCCTGCCATTTTATAAAAAGACTAAAGAAAGGGTTGTTTTTAAATTATCATTTGATAATAATTATCATTAACATCCATTAAAGAGATGCAAATGATGATGAAAGAGCAGCAGGTTCTCTATTCAAGATTTTACAAAGCACAGGATCGCTTTGCTTCATTAGAGCAAGTTCAAGGTAACGAACCGTTTGTGATTCGAGACTATATCGAATGCGCACTCACGCTGTCGGCTTACTATGAAAAGCATGCCGCTCAAGAAAATATCTTGTTGTGTGAACTGTACCTGCGCCAAGTTTTCTTTCATTTAATTGAAGCGATTGAGTCTCCTGACCACAGTTTCGCCTTTCGTCATATCTGCCTAGACTCTATTCACTCGCCACTATTTTATTTAAAACGCCACTACCGCCAGCAACCGCACGGCCAAGCGCGTTTTTTGAATATCAGCCAGACACTACAACAAGTCCAAGCCCCACTTGGCTAACAAGGATAGAACATGACCCAAGAATTTCGGATTGAGAAAGACAGCATGGGCGAAGTTAAAGTCCCTATCGATGCGCTATACCAGGCACAAACTCAACGTGCCGCGGATAACTTCGCGTTTAGCTCGCACAAGATGCCAACCAGCTTTATTCAAGCACTGGCGTTAATTAAGCAAGCCGCCGCCGATACCAACGCTCAATTAGGCTTATTAGAAGGTGATATTGCCAAGGCAATTGCCGAAGCCAGCCAAGAGATCATCGATGGTAAACATCTCGATCAATTCCCGATTGATGTTTACCAAACCGGTTCTGGTACCAGCTCCAACATGAATGCCAACGAAGTCATTGCCACGCTCGCTTCAAGAAGCTTACAAGGCGACGTGAACCCCAATGATCACGTCAACATGGGTCAAAGCAGTAACGATGTCGTGCCAACGGCGATCCAAGTGAGCGTTGCTTTGATGACAGAAAACAAATTGTTGCCTGCATTAACTCACCTTTCTGCAGCACTTACCGTTAAACAGCAAGAGCTTGCTGAGGTAGTAAAAACAGGTCGTACTCACCTAATGGATGCGATGCCGATTACCTTTGCTCAAGAGCTTGGTGGTTGGAAGTTCCAGATTGAACACGCTAAGCAAGCCATTGAAAGCAGCTTGCCAGCAATCAAGTCGCTTGCTCAAGGTGGCACAGCGGTAGGTACGGGGATCAATGCTGACCCACGCTTTGCCGATAAGTTTGCAAGTAACCTGTCTCAATCAACAAAGATCAGTTTTACCTCGAGTGAAAACTTCTTTTTTAACCTCAGCAGCCAAGACGCGATCGTTGCGTTTTCTGGTCAGCTTAAAACTGCAGCAGTTGCGATCCTCAAGATCTCAAACGATCTTCGCTGGATGAACTCAGGCCCGCTGGCTGGCTTAGGGGAAATTGAGTTACAAGCGCTGCAACCGGGCTCGTCTATCATGCCAGGAAAGGTCAACCCTGTGATTCCAGAGGCTGCAGCCATGGCAGCAGCGCAAGTGATTGGTAATGACACCACGATCACGATTGCTGGCCAATCGGGTAACTTCCAATTGAATGTGATGCTGCCGGTTATTGCTCATAACGTTCTAGAAAGCATAGAACTATTAGCCAACAGCTCAGTCGCACTGGCTGATAAAGCAATTGCTACCTTCACGGTGCGCCAAGACAATCTCGATTTAGCACTGTCAAAGAACCCAATTCTAGTGACGGCGCTCAACCCTGTGATTGGCTACCTAAAAGCAGCAGATATTGCCAAGAAGGCCTACAAAGAAGGTTTACCGATTCTTGATGTGGCAGAAAGAGAAACCGATCTTAGCCGAGAAGAACTCAGCAAACTGCTCAACCCAACCACACTGACGCAGGGTGGTATTGCTGGTTAGTTAGCTAGTTATTTATCTATCTATCTATCTATCTATCTATCTATCTATCTATCTATCTATCTAGTTAGTTAAAAAGCGAATAGGCATTAACAATTCTTACTGAAACAAAAAAGGCCTCATCCGAGGCCTTTTCTACATCCGTTCATTAATTAGAAATTCGAGCTGATTATTCCTAATTAACTCACCCGATTTAGAACTGCTCTGAGTTTTAGCGGCTTGACGGGTTTAGCTATAAAGCTGAAGCTATTGGCTTTTATTGCTGCCAGCATGTCATCGGTTCTATCAGCACTGATGATGACCCCTTCAAAAGAGTCCCCAAGGCGTAAACGACACTGCTGCAGGACTTCGAGTCCGGTTCGGCCATTATCCAAACGGTAATCAGAGAAAATCACATCCGGCTGCCAATCATCATCTAGGCACTTCAAGCTTTCGACTAGATCAACGGCTGTCTTAACCTCACAACCCCAACGACCAATCAAGTTCTCCATACCGACTAAAATCTCTCGTTCATTATCGACACACAATATTTTCAAGTGCTCGATATCACTGGTCGCCATTGGCGTCGAAGCTTGCACAACCGGAGCCACTTTTTCCGCCCGAGCCAAGGTGATAGAAAAGACACTGCCTTGCCCCGGCCATGAGCGCATCGATATTTGATGACCAAGCACATGGGCAATACCTTTGGAGATGGCTAATCCTAGCCCTAACCCCTGATCAGCACGCACTTGGCTACCACGAGTAAATTCTTCGAAGATCTCTTGTTGCTTGTCTTCATCGATACCGGTTCCGTTATCCCACACATCAATTCTAACCTGACCATTCACTCGTCTCGCACCCAGTACGACTTTCCCTTCCGGGTTGTAACGAAACGCATTGGTCAAAAAGTTCTGAATCACTCGTCTTAATAATTTAGGGTCAGAATGAATGAACAATGACGATGGGATCATTTGAAACTGGATTTTTTGTTGTATCGCTAAAGCGCTAAATTCCGCATTCAAATTGGTTAGTACATCATGCACGGCAATCGCATGAATGTTGGTTTCTAACTTGCCGGATTCCAAGCGCGAGATATCCAATAAATCACCAATCAGATCTTCAGCCGCACCAAGCGCACTTTCGATATGAGAAGAAAGCTGTTTGACCTCTTGTTCTTTGGCTACCTCAGATAGAGAAGAAGCAAACAAGCGAGCAGCATTTAATGGCTGCATCAAATCGTGACTCACAGCCGCAAGAAAACGACTCTTGGATTGTGATTCTTGATCAGAGATTTGCGTCGCCTTTACCAAGCGATGGTTAAGCTTCTCGAGTTCTTGAGTTCGTTCATGCACTCTCGATTCCAAGCTTTCGTTAGCATCTTTTAGCGCTTGCTCTGCTTGTCGGAATACCGTGATGTCGGTAAAGCTCATCACAAAGCCACCACTTGGCATCGGGTTACCTTGCACTTCAATCACTCGACCATCAGGACGAATACGAGAAGAAGTATGTCGGGTGCCTTGTTCAAGGTGATAAACACGGCGGCGAACGTGATCTTCCGGGTCGCCAGGACCACACAAACCTTGCTCAGCATTGTGACGAATCACATCTGAAATGGGTCGACCAACCTGAATCAAGCCAGCAGGGAACTCAAACAGTTCTAAGTAACGTTGATTCCACGCCACCAGCCTCATTTGTTTGTCTATTACGGCAATGCCTTGACCAATATGTTCAATCGCGCCTTGCAGTAAACCACGGCTGAAGTCGTACAATTCCGAGGCTTCATCAACGATGGTCGCCACTTCTTCAAGTTGCATGTTTCTGCCCTGTAAAGCAGAAGTGAGTACTAACTTAGCAGACGAAGCACCGAATACACCGGCGAGTACGCGCTCTGCGTGTCTAATCAGGCTTGCTGGAGCTTGTTGATTGGGAAGTAACGGCTGGCCGTGTTGCTGCCAATAGCTGTGTAAGGCGCTTTTCGCTCGCTTGCGACCCACAAAACGCGATGCCAACATCTCTAATTCTGCGACTGTCACACGGTTTTGATAGAGGCTGATGTTCTCATTTTCAGGCAGTGGTGTACCAACAAATGCTGCCGATTGTAAGCGCTCACTTAGGCTTGGTCTGGTCGTCATTGAGACCACGGCATAGCACAAGGTATTGAGTAAAATACTCAGCACTATGCCCCAATTTGAGCTGCTAACATCCCAACTTCTCAGCAGTTCTGGCGGCGTGATAATCCACAGCAGTAAGTTACTGTCGCTATCGCCCGCTAGCATGCTGGTTTGACTCATCAAGGTAATCAGCCAGATCACCGAACCGACAAGCAAACCGACATAGACACCCTTTCGGTTTCCGGGACGCCAGTACAATCCACCAATTAATGCAGGTGCGAACTGAGCAATCGCAGCAAAAGAAAGAAAGCCAATAGCCGACAATGAATGGATAGTATCGAGGGCCTGATAAAACAACCAAGCACCAAGTAACAGCAGCAAAATTAACCCACGTCGAATCACCAGTAACAGGCCAGAAAAATGTCGATGTGTTCTTTGGGTTAGACGCATACGACGCAGCAGCAATGGCATCACTAAATCATTCGACACCATGATCGCTAATGCGATGGTCGATACAATCACCATGCCACTCGCCGCCGAAGTACCTCCGAGGAAAGCTAACAAAGCAATGTGATTCGCACCTTCTGCCATTGGCACGCTGATAACGTAAGTATCAGCCGGCATGTCAGTGAGCAACCCTTGTCCTGCCCAAGCAATTGGCAGCACGAACAGTCCCATCAAAATCAGGTAAAGCGGAAACAGCCAGCGAGCAGTATGCAAATCTTGAGGACGTTCGTTCTCAACCACCATGGTGTGAAATTGGCGCGGCAGACAGACAATCGCCAACATGGTTAAAACGGTATGAATAATTAAGGTCGGAATATTCGGCGATTCATAGGTGGAAGCCGCCACATCAAGCAGGTCGATTTTGTCACTGCTCACCGCCAGGTACATGATGAACAAGCCAACAATCAAAAATGCCGCGAGCTTAACAATGGATTCAAACGCTACAGCCATCATCATGCCACGGTGGTGTTCAGTGTTATCGATGTGTCGCGTGCCAAACAACATCGTAAAAATGGCCAATGCACCGACCACAAACCAAGAGACGTGATAGTCCTGATAACCAAAATCAGTGGCTAGGTTTGGCGCAACAATATCCAACCCCATGGTAATACCGCGCAACTGCAGGGCGATATACGGAAGAATACCAACCACAGCGATAATGGTCACCGCCACCGCTAAGCCTTGAGATTTTCCATAACGAGCCGCGATAAAGTCGGCAATAGAGGTGATGTGTTCACGCTTGGCGATGAGGATCAGCCGAGCTAAGATCCGCCATCCCAACGTGAAAACCAAAATAGGGGCGAGGTAGATGGGCAAGAAGGACCATGGGTTATTGCTCGCCTGCCCGACCGTTCCATAAAAGGTCCAAGAGGTACAATACACCGCAATAGAAAGGCTATAGATCCATGGACGCCAGCGTGATAGCCAACGAACTTGCCTGTCTCCATACCAAGCGATCAAAAACAACACGCCCAAATAGGCTAAAGAGACTGGAATTACTATCCATCCTTGCATTAAAAACCCTTTTTCATCCATAAAAAAACCTCTCCATAAGGGAGAGGTTTCATTTAACTAGGGAAGTGCGTTTAACTCAATCGCATCGCTTAAATTCTGTGCTTTAGGCTTTAATTCTGAGCATCAGATTGAGCTGAGGCTGTTTGATTAACCTCAACCACTGAGCTTCTTTCATCGACCTTAATAAACAAGGCAAGTGCTCCCATTGCGGCCATACCCCAGAAGATATTGGCACCCCAAAGCTCATATCCCCAACCACTTAAGGTTGTCATCAATGCGATAAATGCACCCAATGGAATCGCATTATAGAGAGCTTGTAGCGCAACCATCTTGTTCTGTTCTTCAGATTGGATATATTGAATCGCTGCGATGTGTGCCATAGCAAACGTCACACCATGCAGCAGTTGCACCATAACCAGTGCGAAAATCGCTGTGGTAGAAGCGGTAATACCCCAACGAGCCATTACCCCGATTGCCGCTACCACGAACAGAGTACGCAGTGACCAACCAGAGAATAAGCGCTTACTTAACGCAAATACGGCCACCTCAGCGACAACACCAAGGCTCCACAAATAACCGATGATCGCTTCTGAGTGACCGGCTTCTTTCCAATAAATTGCACTAAAGCTGTAGTAAGCCGCATGGCTACCTTGCAACAGTGCCATCAAGGCTAAAAATTTCACCACTGATGACTCGCGCAGTAACTCACCTAGTTTTGGTCGCACCGCTTGTTGCTCAGATTGTGTTACTGGCATCACATTGGGATTTCTCATCGCAAGAATCAACGACAGCAACACACCGGCAAGCGCAGTATACAAAATCATGTCAGTGCCGAATTCAGCCACTAGATAACCAACCACGGTTGAACCCGCGATAAAAGCAACCGAACCCCAAAGGCGAGTTTGGCCGTAGTCGAGCATCTTAAGACGACTGTAATGGTTAGCCATTGCGTCAGAAAGAGGAATGATCGGCCCACAACACAGATTAAACAGTACCGTTGCCAGCAACATCAGTATAAAACTGCCACCCGTAAAAAAGTGGAAGCCGACAAACAACAGCGCGGCGAAACTCAAACAGCGTAAAGCTGGCATCAAGTGTTCAACTTTATGGATACGTGGCGTAATCACTAAGTTGGCCACACAACGCGTCGCAAAGCCGATACCAATCAATACACCAATATCACCAGCAGACACGCCTTGGTCTTCAAACCACAGCGCCCAAAATGGCAAGTACACGCCATACGCAAAAAAGAAACCAAGAAAATACTGAGAGATCCAGCCATAGGGTGAAGGGCTAAACATAAATAACCTATAAAGTGTGCGGAAAAAGGCAGCACCAATTATGCCTATCTCGCATACGATGAAAAAGGGAATTATTACTGGGATAGTATTCCTATATTCAATTTACTTGGATATCGCATTTCAACGAGATATCTCAGGCTCATCGATACCCATACTCTCATTTAGACTAAAGTCGTCTGGAGCTTCGCTGGTATTTTGTCAGACTGATTAAAGACTCCCATTTTCTTCTTGTGATGCTTATGCCTGACAAATTTAATATGCAGCACCCACCCTTCGATAGCCTGTCCGACACAGAACAGCTGAAGCTGCGCTCTTCATTAGACGTGGTGTATTACCGCTCTCAAGAAGTAATCCTGGAAGCCGATAGGCCGAGCCGACACCTGCACATTTTGATCAAAGGGGCTGTTGAAGAGCGTGCGAGCAGTGATGGCGAGATTTACGCACACTATGCCAATGACGATATTTTTGATGTCCGAAGCCAGTTTGAACCTCACACCAAACACCAATACATCGCGCTCGAAGATACATTAAGTTATCTGCTACCCACCGAGATTTTTCTCGAGCTTTACCACGCTAATGGCCAATTCGCCGCCTACTTTGATAGCAACCTATCAACACGTAAAGCACTGATCGAAGCCGCCCAACAGCAGCAGAATCTAGCCGAGTTCATATTGACCAAAGTGGATGGCTCTATCTATCACCCACCACTGATACTTGAACCGAACCAACCTATCAACCAAGTCACTCAAACCCTTAAAGAACGAGGGTTGGACTCAGCTCTCGTTCATTTGGAACATGATGATCCAAAAGCTTTTGGATCATCATGTTCCTTACCGTATGGAATCGTCACTCGAACCAATTTATTGCATGCTGTGATGCTCGATAATTTCCCACTGGATGCGCCCGTCGGCAAGATCGCGACGTTTCCGGTGATGCACGTAAATCAAGGCGACTTCTTATTTAACGCCATGATTACCATGACCAGAAATCGGGTAAAAAGGTTGATGGTTTGTGATGGTCTAAATGCGGTTGGCATGGTGGATATGACACAGATCCTCAGTGCATTCTCCACTCACTCTCACGTTCTTACTTTGCGTATTGCGCGAGCCACCAGCATTGAAGAATTGGCAATGGCTTCTAACAAACAGCGTCAACTGGTCGAGAGCTTGCTCAGTAACGGGATTCGCACACGCTTTATCATGGAGCTGATTTCTGCGGTTAATGAACAGATCATAGAGAAGGCTTTTGAGTTGGTGATCCCACCTGCACTGCATAATCATTGCTGCCTAATCGTGTTGGGTTCCGAAGGCCGTGGAGAACAAATTCTCAAAACCGATCAAGACAACGCGCTAATAATTCAAGATGGCTTGGAGTGGCATCAATGCCAAAGTGCCATGAACGATCTCACCCACACACTGCAGCAATTGGGCTATCCACTCTGCCCGGGCAATGTGATGGTCAACAACCCGAAATGGGTACATTCAGAAAAAGAGTGGAAACAAACGCTCACCCGTTGGGTAAAAAAAGCCACGCCAGACACTGTAATGGATATTGCTATCATGGCGGATGCACACGCCGTTGCGGGTAACAGAGAGTTATTAAAACCAGTAAAACAACACCTCAGTGATTTGATGCTCGGACAGGAATTGATTCTGACTGAATTCTGCCGCCCTGCTCTGAACTTCTCGGTTCCCCTCACCCTGTTTGGCAATGTAAAAAAATCCAAATCAGGGCTCGATATCAAACAAGGCGGCATTTTCCCTATCGTGCATGGTGTGAGAGCGCTTTGTCTTGAGCATGGTGTCACGGTCAACAACACCTTCGAACGCATTGAGCAACTGGTCAGCAAGAAGGTATTAGAGCAAAGCACCGCAGACAATCTCAGTGAAGCTCTCAAACAATTCTTTAAGTGGCGCTTGGCCCAAAGGCTTTCTCAGCAGCACAGCAGCAACAAGATCAACGTCAAACTGATGGAGCGAGCAGATAGAGATCTGCTTCGTCATAGCCTACATGTAGTGAAGAAATTCAAGCAATGGCTCGGCTACCACTATCAGATAAGAGATTAGGCGGCTGAACGATGAATAGATTGGTTCGTTATTACTGGCATCACAAGCTCAAAGGCTCTCCTTACCAGCCTCTGTTTGCTACGCCTACACATAATGAATATGTATCGCTCGATTGTGAAACCACCAGCCTCGACCCTAATCAGGCGGAATTAGTCACTATTGCCGCGACAAAAATCATAGGTAACCGAATCATAACCAGCCAACCTTTTGAAGTTCGACTCAGAGCACCTCAGTCACTCGATTGCAATTCCATCAAAATCCACCGCATTCGCCATCAAGATCTAAAGCACGGTATAGAAGAGAAACAAGCCCTAATTGAGCTACTGAACTTCATCGGAAATCGTCCTTTAGTCGGCTATCACATCCGCTATGATAAAAAGATTCTCGACCGTGCCTGTTTAAAACAGCTTGGATTTCCACTGCCTAACCGATTAGTCGAAGTGAGCCAGCTCTACCAAGACAAACTCGAAAGGCAGCTACCCAATGCCTATTTTGACCTCAGTATCGATGCCATCTGTCGTCAGCTCGATTTACCTATCCCGGTCAATAAACATGATGCATTACAAGACGCTATCTCCGCGGCGCTGATTTTTGTTCGCCTAAAGCACGGCGACTTACCGCGCTTCAACTCTTCGTATACCTAATTCAACAACTGCCTTTCCACATAGAGAGCAATCTCTCAAAAATGAACTTAACTCGCTATTTTTTAAGTGAAAAGCGGCGTCTCATCCTAAAGTCTAATTGTGGAAATCGCCGTCCTAGCCGAGAGTGATAGCACAACGACGGTTCTGTAATAGACCTAGAAACTGAACACAAAGGAAGTTGCCAGTTCATTAGGAATGTAGGCACAAGGAGAGATGCAATGAGTGAAGCCCACGTTTATCCGGTAAAAGAAAATATTAAATCAACCACACACGCGGATAATGACACTTACCTAGCCATGTACCAGCAATCTGTTTCTGATCCTGAAGGCTTTTGGGGTGAACACGGAAAAATCGTTGATTGGATTAAGCCTTTCACACAGGTAAAAAACACCTCTTTCGACCCTGGCCACATTGATATTCGCTGGTTTGAAGATGGCACGCTTAACGTTTCGGCTAACTGTATCGACCGCCACCTTGCTGAGCGCGGTGATGAAGTCGCTATCATCTGGGAAGGCGATGACCCTGCTGATGACAAAACGCTAACTTTTAATGAACTACACAAAGAAGTGTGCCTGTTTTCAAATGCTCTGAAAGAGCAAGGCGTACGTAAAGGCGATGTGGTTTGTTTATACATGCCAATGGTTCCAGAAGCTGCAGTTGCCATGCTGGCATGTACCCGTATCGGTGCGGTTCACACAGTCGTATTTGGTGGTTTCTCACCAGAAGCTCTGTCTGGTCGTATTATCGATTCAAATTCTAAAGTCGTGATCACTGCCGATGAAGGCGTGCGTGGCGGCCGTGCGGTGCCACTGAAGAAAAACGTCGATGAAGCACTGACTAACCCTGAAGTGAAGAACATCGAGAAAGTTGTGGTATTCAAACGCACCGGCGGTGATGTTGCTTGGCACGAACACCGCGATGTGTGGTGGCATGATGCTATCGCAAATGTATCGGCAGATTGCCCACCAGAAGAGATGAACGCAGAAGACCCACTATTCATCCTTTATACGTCAGGCTCTACAGGTAAACCTAAAGGTGTTATGCACACCACAGGTGGCTACCTTGTTTATGCAGCCATGACCTTCAAATACGTATTCGACTACCAAGAAGGCGAAACCTTCTGGTGTACAGCGGATGTAGGCTGGATTACCGGTCACACTTACCTTGTTTACGGGCCGCTTGCCAATGGCGCAAAAACAATCCTATTCGAAGGCGTGCCTAATTACCCGAACACCAGCCGTATGAGTGAAGTGGTCGATAAGCATCAAGTTAATATTCTTTATACTGCACCAACAGCGATTCGCGCTTTGATGGCGAAAGGCAATGAAGCGGTTGAAGGTACTTCTCGTGACAGCCTAAGAGTCATGGGTTCGGTAGGTGAACCTATCAACCCTGAAGCGTGGGAGTGGTACTACAAAACAATTGGTAATGAGCAGTCTCCGATTGTCGATACATGGTGGCAAACAGAAACGGGCGGTATCTTAATCTCACCACTGCCGGGCGCAACAGACCTAAAACCGGGGTCAGCGACTCGTCCATTCTTCGGTGTGCAGCCCGCACTAGTTGATAACATGGGTAACATCATTGAGGGTGCAACAGACGGCAACCTTGTGATTCTTGACTCTTGGCCGGGACAAATGCGTACAGTACATGGCGATCATGACCGTTTCGAACAGACTTACTTCTCAACCTTTAAAGGCATGTACTTCACTAGTGATGGTGCTCGTCGTGATGAAGACGGTTACTACTGGATTACTGGCCGTGTCGATGACGTGCTTAACGTATCTGGTCACCGTATGGGTACCGCTGAGATTGAATCCGCTCTAGTGGCGTTTGATAAGATTGCTGAGGCCGCGATTGTCGGTATTCCTCATGATATTAAAGGCCAAGCCATTTACGCTTACATCACGTTGAATGATGGTGAGTTCCCAACTGCAGAGCTTCATAAAGAAGTAAAAGACTGGGTACGTAAAGAGATTGGTCCTATCGCAACGCCAGATGTCCTGCATTGGACAGACTCTCTGCCAAAAACTCGTTCGGGTAAGATCATGCGTCGTATCCTGCGTAAAATTGCCACCGGCGATACTGGAAACCTAGGTGATACCTCGACACTGGCCGACCCAAGTGTGGTTGATAAACTGATTGCTGAGAAAGCTGAACTGGCATAAGCAACCCGTCACATTAGCTAATCACTGTTTAAAACAGACCATAACGAAACCGTCACCTATGTGGCGGTTTTTTTATGGCCGATCTTGATCTCAAATATCTTCGATAAAATTAAAGCCATCGTGGTTTTTTGTTAAGTTGATAACAATTCCATGCTGTACTTATAGGAGATTAGACCAGTAAATTGCTGCGATTTGCGCTGAATTAGCTATAATCTGGTTCTAATTTTTAAATTTGGGTTTTTCTTACTGGAAATTAACCCCAAATTTTCAATAAAATGGCAACATTCACATTCGTAAACACGATAAAGGAAGATAGCCCCACAATGTCTACAAAGTTTCGCATTCTAGTTTTAAATGGCCCAAACCTTAACCTGTTAGGCCTTAGAGAGCCTGCACACTACGGTTCTCAAACACTTGACCAGATTATTAGCTCATTGACCGAGCAAGCGAAAACACAAGATGTTGAGCTGTCTCACTTACAGTCAAATCGTGAGTATGAACTGATTGAAGCTATCCATAGTGCTTATCAAAATGTTGATTTCATTATTATCAACCCAGCGGCCTTTACACATACCAGTGTGGCGTTGCGTGATGCACTACTTGGTGTTGCTATCCCATTTATTGAGGTTCACCTATCGAATGTTCACGCACGTGAATCATTCCGTCACCACTCTTACCTATCTGATAAAGCAGAAGGTGTGATTTGTGGCTTAGGTGCCCAAGGTTATCAATTTGCTTTGACGGCTGCGCTCAACAAGCTCAACGCAAAGTAAATAAAAACAACGAACTATTACTAACCTACTCAGTCAAAGAGTAAGTTCAATCAACAGATAAAGAGAAAGAAACAATGGATATTCGCAAAATCAAAAAGCTAATCGAATTGGTTGAAGAGTCTGGTATTTCTGAGCTAGAAATCTCTGAAGGTGAAGAGTCAGTACGAATCAGTCGTAACAGCCCTGTATCTGCAGCACCGATTCAATATGCAGCGGCTCCAGCTCCTGTAGCGGCAGCACCTGCGGCGGCTCCTGTAGCAGCAGAGCCAGCAGCTCCTGCAGTTCCAGCTGGTCACCAAGTTCTTTCTCCAATGGTTGGTACTTTCTACGGCGCTCCAAGCCCAGATGCAAAACCATTCGTTAAGGTTGGTCAATCTGTAACTGCTGGCGAAACGCTATGTATCGTTGAAGCAATGAAAATGATGAACCAAATCGAAGCTGATAAATCTGGTGTTGTAACGGCTATCCTAGTTGAAGACGGTCAACCAGTAGAATTCGACCAAGCTCTAGTAATTATCGAATAATAGAGAGCACTCATTATGTTAGATAAATTAGTAATCGCGAACCGTGGTGAAATTGCACTGCGTATTCTGCGAGCATGTAAAGAGCTTGGCATCAAAACGGTAGCGGTTCACTCAACAGCTGACCGCGATCTTAAGCACGTACTGCTTGCTGACGAAACCATTTGTATCGGTCCAGCTCGTGGTATCGATAGCTACCTAAACATCCCTCGTATCATCAGCGCAGCTGAAGTAACGGGTGCAGTAGCTGTTCACCCTGGCTACGGCTTCCTATCTGAAAATGCAGATTTTGCAGAACAGGTAGAGCGCAGTGGTTTTATCTTCGTTGGCCCTAAAGCTGAAACCATTCGCATGATGGGTGACAAGGTGTCAGCTATCACGTCAATGAAGAAAGCTGGCGTACCTTGTGTACCGGGTTCTGACGGCCCTCTTGATGATGATGAAGTGAAAAACAAAGCGCACGCTAAGCGCATTGGTTTCCCTGTAATCATCAAGGCATCTGGCGGCGGCGGCGGTCGTGGTATGCGTGTTGTTCGTACTGAAAAAGAACTAACAGAAGCTATCGCAATGACTCGTGCTGAAGCAAAAGCATGTTTCAATAACGACATGGTTTACATGGAAAAATTCCTAGAAAACCCACGTCACATTGAAGTACAAGTGCTTGCAGATGGTCAAGGCAATGCTATCCACCTAGGTGAGCGTGACTGTTCAATGCAGCGTCGTCACCAGAAAGTTGTGGAAGAAGCGCCAGCACCGGGTATCACTGAAGAGATGCGTAAGTACATCGGTGACCGTTGTACTCGTGCATGTCTTGAGATTGGTTACCGCGGCGCAGGTACATTTGAATTCCTATACGAGAACGGTGAGTTCTACTTCATCGAAATGAACACTCGTATCCAGGTTGAGCACACGATTACTGAAATGGTAACTGGTATCGACTTAGTGAAAGAGCAACTTCGCATTGCTGCTGGTCAGCCTCTATCATTCACACAGGATGATATTAAGCTGCGCGGCCACTCAATCGAATGTCGTATCAACGCGGAAGATCCAGTTCGTTTCTTACCATCTCCAGGTAAGATCACGCGCTTCCATGCTCCAGGTGGTATGGGTGTTCGTTGGGAATCTCACATCTATACTGGCTACACAGTACCACCACACTACGATTCAATGATCGGCAAGCTGATCACTTACGGTGAGAACCGTGACGTAGCGATTGCACGTATGAAGAACGCACTAGCAGAAATGATTGTTGAAGGTATCAACGTCAATACTGAGCTGCAATTAGCGATTATGAACGACGAAAACTTCCAACACGGTGGGGCAAACATCCACTACCTTGAGAAGAAGCTTGGTCTGCAATAGAAGCTAGCCTTCCGTAATGAGTTCTCTATAGAACACTAAAAAATGCTCACTTCGGTGAGCATTTTTGTTTTTAGTGCTCCGGAAAAGGCAAGCTAAAATCCCCATGATAATGCGTGGGGTTTTGATGAATTTGCTCATATTTTCTGCTAGACTCCCCATCCAATTTTTCTCATATAGAAGATGCAGCCATGCCTTGGATTCAAATCAAGCTTAATGCGACCAATGAAAATGCCGAACAAATCGGCGACATGTTAATGGAAGAGACTGGTGCTCTTTCTGTAACTTTCCTGGATGCACAAGATACCCCTGTATTTGAGCCTCTGCCGGGTGAAACTCGCCTTTGGGGTGATACTGACATTCTCGCGCTTTACGACGCTGAGACTGATACTGGTGTCGTTCTAGCGCAGATTAAAGCAAGCAACATGTTCCCTGCAGACTTTGCTCATAAAGTAGAGCAAATTGAAGACAAGGATTGGGAACGTGAATGGATGGACAACTTCCACCCAATGAAGTTTGGTGAGCGTTTATGGATCTGCCCTAGCTGGCGCGATATCCCTGAACCTGACGCTGTAAACGTAATGCTGGATCCCGGTCTTGCATTTGGTACAGGTACTCACCCGACAACGGCATTGTGTCTTGAGTGGCTTGAAGGCTTAGACCTTACAGGCAAAACCGTGATCGATTTCGGTTGTGGTTCAGGCATCCTAGCGATCGCTGCGATCAAACTTGGCGCGGCAAAAGTTATCGGGATCGACATTGATCCTCAAGCCCTGCTTGCATCAAAAGACAACGCACAACGCAATGGCGTGGCAGAGCAACTAGAAGTGTTCTTACCACAAGATCAACCGGAAGGTTTACTTGCTGACGTTGTTGTTGCCAACATCCTTGCAGGCCCATTACGCGACCTTTCTGGCATCATTAAAGGCCTAGTTAAGCCAAATGGTGTACTTGCGATGTCGGGTGTTTTAGATACACAAGCGGAAGATGTTGCGACTTATTATCGTGATGAGCTTCACATTGATCCGATCATTGAACAACAAGAATGGTGTCGAATCTCAGGTCAGAAGCAAGGCTAGGTAAGACTTTGAGCGCTAATTGACTGAAATTTAAACAAATTACAAAAACAAATTGTAAATGCTCAAATATTAGTCTTTTCACGCAGCGAAAAAATGCGTAAAATGCGCGCCCTTGCTGGTACAGAACTGTGATGACATTTTTGAAAATCGGAAATTATCAACTTAAGAACAATCTAATCGTCGCTCCTATGGCTGGCGTAACGGATAGACCATTCCGTGAGTTGTGTCTTCGTTACGGTGCGGGGATGGCAGTCAGTGAAATGATGTCCTCCAATCCTAAAGTTTGGAAAACGTCAAAGTCTCAGCAGCGTATGGTACATGAAGGCGAATCGGGCATTCGTTCAGTACAAATCGCTGGTGCAGATCCACAGCTTATGGCCGAGGCTGCTCAATTTAATGTCGATAACGGTGCGCAAATCATCGATATCAACATGGGGTGTCCAGCCAAAAAAGTGAATAAGAAGCTTGCGGGCTCAGCCCTACTGCAGCATCCAGAACTCATTGAAGATATTCTGAAAGCGGTGGTAAATGCTGTCGACGTTCCAGTAACGTTGAAAACGCGCACAGGCTGGGACACAGACAACAGAAACTGTGTTCAAATCGCGAAAATAGCCGAAGACTGCGGCATACAAGCTCTTGCCCTTCATGGGAGAACTCGCGCTTGTATGTACAAAGGTGAGGCAGAATACAAACACATTAAAGCAGCGAAACAAGCAGTATCTATTCCGGTTATCGCTAACGGTGATATCGATAGCCCGGAAAAAGCGAAGTTTGTGCTGGAGTACACCGGTGCTGATGCTTTAATGATAGGTCGACCTGCCCAAGGACGTCCTTGGATTTTTAACGAAGTCCTACACTATTTGGAAAACGGCACCACGATGGACCCGCTCCCGATTTCGGAAGTGAAAGACATCATGCTTGGTCATGTGAACGCTCTACATGAGTTTTATGGCGAGTTTTTAGGCCCCCGAATTGCTCGTAAGCATGTGGGTTGGTACCTAAAAGAACATGAACAAGCGAGTGAGTTTCGCCGTACCTTCAACGCATTCGAAGCAGGTGATCTGCAGCTTGAAGCGCTAGAAGGTTTTTTTGATAACGTTGCACCATAATTACGAGAAGAGCTAGACCGAATATGTTCGAACAAAATCTGACTTCAGAAGCATTGACAGTAACTACAGTTACATCACAAGACCAAATCACGCAGAAACCACTACGTGACTCAGTTAAAGCATCATTGAAAAATTACCTTGCTCAATTAAACGGTCAAGAAGTCAGCGAGTTATACGAATTAGTATTAGCTGAAGTTGAACAGCCACTACTAGACACTATCATGCAGTACACTCGCGGTAACCAAACTCGCGCAGCAACCATGATGGGTATTAACCGCGGTACTCTTCGCAAGAAACTTAAAAAATACGGCATGAACTAATCGTTCTTTCGTAATTTATTGAATGGAAAGCCAAGCTCATTTTTTGAGTTTGGCTTTTTTTTTGGCTTGTCGAACCGTAATAGGTGGCTGATTACTCTCCAGTGCGACAGCAGCGCTCTTTATCAACGTTTGCTGAATCCAAGGCTGCCAGAATAGAACAATGGCTTGCATCGTCGTCTACGTGGCCACAACACGCATCATTGATCTTTTTAAGTGCAGTGCGAATCTTGGTTAACTCGGTAATCTTCTCATCGATCATCTCTAGTTTTGCTGAGGTAATTGATTTCACTTCGGCGCAACTGTGCTGTGTGGCTTCGAGACGAATCTCAAGCAATTCTTTAATCTCATCCAGACTCAGTCCCAACGCTTTAGATTTGAGAATAAACGTCACCTGTTTCTGGTTATTTTCATCATATAGGCGATAACCCGACTCACTGCGACTGGCTGGCGCGATCAGGTTATTCTTCTCATAAAATCGTAAGGTATCGGCTGTCACACCGCATCGTTTCGCTAATTCACCGATCTGAAACATGTTTTTTCCTACTGTTCCGTCCATTCCACAATTAACCTTATCGTTACTTTTCAGGCTGAAATGGCACTTTTCATAATTAATTTTGAGATGCCAAACGATTGCGCGAGCTTTTTTGTAATAAATTAGTTAGAATCTGCGCCATCAAATTTGGAGTTGGTTATCTTATAGCTTAATCATAAGACTAACCCAAAAGGTCTTTACCAAAACTGGCCAATATTTTATCTCTTACTGGTATCTAAGATAATCCACGCTAAGAAGATAGAAACAAGTTCTTTTTTGGCAAATATCTTTATTTTAACCCCATGAATTTGAGGAAGATGGAAGCATGAATAACGCTCGTCCAATTCGCCGCGCTCTCATCAGCGTATCAGACAAAACTGGTATCGTTGAATTTGCACAAGCTCTTGCTAACCGTGGTGTAGATATCCTATCTACCGGTGGCACTGCTCGCCTGCTTGCTGAAAAAGGCATCTCTGTTACAGAAGTATCTGACTACACTGGTTTCCCAGAAATGATGGATGGCCGTGTTAAGACTCTGCACCCAAAAGTTCATGGTGGTGTTCTAGGCCGTCGTGGCCAAGATGATGACGTGATGGAAACTCACGGTATCAACCCTATCGATATGGTTGTTGTAAACCTATACCCATTCGCAGAAACTGTTGCTAAAGAAGGTTGTACCCTTGCTGACGCTGTTGAGAATATCGACATCGGTGGCCCTACAATGGTTCGCTCTGCAGCGAAAAACCACAAAGACGTAACGATAGTTGTAAACGCACACGACTACGAGCGCGTTGTGGCTGAAATGGACGCGAACGAGAAATCTCTAACCCTAGAGACTCGCTTCGACCTCGCTATCGCGGCATTTGAGCACACGGCTTCTTACGACGGCATGATCGCTAACTACTTCGGCACTATGGTTCCATCTTACGGTGCCTCTCTACTTGATGAAGAAGGAAAGAAGGCTGATGAAGAGTCTAAGTTCCCTCGCACATTCAACCAACAGTTCGAGAAGAAACAAGACATGCGCTACGGTGAGAACAGCCACCAAGCAGCCGCTTTCTACGTTGAAGCAAACCCTGAAGAAGCATCAGTTTCTACAGCTCGCCAAATTCAAGGTAAAGCACTTTCTTACAACAACATCGCTGACACTGACGCAGCGCTTGAGTGTGTGAAAGAGTTCGACCAACCAGCATGTGTGATTGTTAAGCACGCTAACCCATGTGGTGTTGCACTAGGTGAAGACATCCTAGAAGCTTACGACCGTGCATTCAAAACAGACCCAACGTCTGCATTTGGCGGCATCATCGCTTTCAACCGTGAACTAGACGCAGCAACAGCAACGGCTATCACCGAGCGTCAATTCGTTGAAGTTATCATTGCACCTTCTGTTTCTGCTGAAGCAGTAGCAATCGTCGCGGCTAAGAAAAACCTTCGCCTACTTGAGTGTGGTGAATGGACAACGAAGACAACTGGTTTTGACGTGAAACGCGTTAACGGCGGCCTGCTAGTTCAAGACCGCGACCAAGGCATGGTTTCTGAAGACGACCTAAAAGTAGTTTCTAAGCGTCAACCAACGGCTGAAGAGCTAAAAGATGCTCTATTCTGCTGGAAAGTAGCGAAGTACGTTAAATCTAACGCGATCGTTTACTCTAAGGGTGACATGACGGTTGGTGTTGGCGCTGGCCAAATGAGCCGCGTTTACTCTGCGAAAATCGCAGGCATCAAAGCGGCAGACGAAGGTCTACAGGTTGAAGGTTGTGTGATGGCATCAGATGCATTCTTCCCATTCCGTGACGGTATCGACGCGGCAGCAGAAGCTGGTATCAAGTGTGTTATCCAACCGGGCGGCTCTATGCGTGATGACGAAGTTATCGCTGCAGCAGACGAACACGGCATGGCGATGATCTTTACGGGCATGCGTCACTTCCGCCACTAATTTCCTCTTCGTATTTGGCACTGTGGCGTCGTTAGCTGCTTTCGCCCACCCCGGTCACATAGCGGACTATGCTCCCGGGGATGGGCTCAATTGCTGCCTAGCCACATCACCAACTACTTTGAGCAAAACTTATTTAATTTAGCTAATTTGAAATACTCTTAGTTTTAGAAATTTTTCATTTTAGAGCAAAGCCATATTGATAAGGTCAAGGAGAGCTCGCGGAGTTTATAACTATAAATGAGCAAGCTCGACGCAGAGATTAACAATATGGCGCAGCTATCAAAGGATAAATAAAATGAATGTACTTATTATTGGTGCTGGCGGTAGAGAACATGCTTTGGGTTGGAAAGCGGCACAAAACCCAAACGTTGAAACAGTATTCATTGCTCCAGGTAACGCAGGTACTGCACTTGAGCCGAAACTTGAGAACGTAAACATCGGCGTTGAAGACATCGCTGGTTTAGTCGCGTTTGCTCAAGATAAAAAAATCGAACTGACTATCGTGGGCCCTGAAGCACCATTGGTTATCGGTGTGGTTGATGCATTCCGCGAAGTTGGCCTACCAATCTTTGGCCCAACTCAAGCGGCAGCACAGCTTGAAGGCTCTAAAGCATTCACCAAAGACTTCCTAGCTCGTCATGATATCCCAACAGGTTACTACTCAAACTTCACTGAGATTGAGCCAGCTATCGCTTACGTTCGCGAGCAAGGCGCTCCTATCGTAGTGAAAGCTGACGGTCTTGCGGCAGGTAAAGGCGTTATCGTTGCGATGACACTTGAAGAAGCAGAAGACGCAATCAAAGACATGCTAGCGGGCAACGCCTTTGGCGAAGCAGGCAGCCGCGTGGTTATCGAAGAGTTCCTTGAAGGCGAAGAAGCAAGCTTCATCGTAATGGTTGACGGCTCTAGCGTGCTTCCTATGGCCACCAGCCAAGATCACAAACGTGTGGGCGACAAAGACACTGGGCCGAACACGGGCGGCATGGGTGCTTACTCTCCTGCACCGGTTGTGACTCCAGAAATCCACAACCGTATCCTTGAGGAGGTAATCTACCCAACGGTACGTGGCATGGACGCAGAAGGCGCACCTTACACAGGTTTCCTTTACGCTGGCCTAATGATCGATGCTGATGGCACACCTAAAGTTATCGAATACAACTGCCGCTTTGGCGACCCTGAAACGCAACCTATCATGATGCGTATGGAGTCAGACCTTGTTGAGCTTTGCCTAATGGCTATCGACGAGAAGCTCGACGAAGCAGAATCGAAGTGGGATCCACGCGCTTCTATCGGTGTTGTTCTTGCGGCTGGCGGTTACCCTGCTGACTACGCAAAAGGTGACGTTATTTCACTACCAACCAGCGAAGTTGAAGGCCAAAAGGTTTTCCACGCGGGTACGACAAATAATGAAGCTGGTGATGTTGTGACAAACGGCGGTCGTGTACTTTGTGCAACAGCACTGGGCAATACGGTTTCTGAGGCTCAAGAGCGTGCTTACGCGTTGACGAAGCAAGTTAGCTGGAATGGTATGTTCCACCGCAATGACATTGGTTACCGTGCGATTGCGCGCGAACAAGAGCAGTAAACAATCTTGTTGCTCGCTTACTTTCCAATGACAGCAAGTGAATAACAGAAAAAGGCGCCTCAATAGGCGCCTTTTTATTATCTCATCTATACAAGAAACTGTATTTGTACAGACAAATAAGCACTTAGCCTATAGTAGGCCAAATACTCTTAATTCTTTGATTGCTTTCTATTCTTTCAGCAACGATGGCCTTACGACACAATCATGACTGTCTTCAGCCAGCATCAGTAACTCTTCTACGCTCATCTTACCGAGTAAGTCACTGCCAAGAAACGCCGCATAGCTTTCCACAGACGCCAATCGGTCAATCACGAAGCCTGGCAAGGTCTGGTTAAATTCAATGCGTTCAAACTCACCACCAGCGCACGTTTTAAAAGAGCTGCCATTCCAGTAACCCTGAATCAGCCTAAGCCCTTCATCATGCTGCTTCGTTGTGGTCTCTAAAAACGACGTCGCTTCTTTCTGATAGTTTTCAAGCTGCTTGGCTTGGATAGGTAAGATTTTGCTGTCAATACGATACTGCTGATACACAGCCTCGCCTGACTTATTGAAACGCACATGAACACGATAAGGCACCAACTTATTCGATGAATTACGCTGTTCGCCTTCACGAACGAATTCACGAAGTATACCTTCCGACCAAGCATAGTCAGTTTGGTACCAGCCGTAATCGCCGACAGTGACATAGTCAGCTGAAGAATGAGGTTGTGTTAGTTTATTAGTAACCCAGTAAAAACTTGTCGCGTCGCCCATGACTTGGCCGCCGGTGTGAGTTTCAAATTGCTCTAGGTTTTTGCTAGGGCTGGTTGATGAACAGCCAATGAGGAATGTAGATAATAGTGAAACGAGAAGAAATGCTTTTTTCATAAAAACCTGTACCGAGGTGGAATACGACTACCTCGGTACAGTTTAGATTATTTCACTGAATCTTTCAGCGCTTTACCTGCAACAAATGCTGGAACATTTGCAGCAGCGATTTGGATCTCATCACCAGTTTTTGGGTTACGACCAGTGCGAGCTGCACGGTGGTTTACTTTAAAAGTACCAAAACCAATTAGCTGAACTTGATCGCCATCTTTAAGAGCATCTGTAACACCACCAAGAGTCGCTTCTAGAGCAGCTTTAGCTTGTGCTTTAGAAAGGTCCGCTTTTTCAGCAATAAAGTCGATTAATTGAGTCTTGTTCATTTTAGGTTTCCCTTCTTTGTATTTTTGAATTCAATTTACTCTAAAACATAAATGCCCCATCTGGCAAAGGTTTGTCGTCGATCTTTAGCTCTAATGCCGTAGTTTTAGCCATAATATGAGTAATAACTCACAATTTGTTACTGATTTTATTGAGTAAGCCCTTGTTTAAAAGGGGCTGAGAGGCAAATTAATGATGACCTAGCCACTACTTTATCTCTATAATCCACGCTGAATCGCTGTTAAAGCGTACAATTTAATTTAAGGGCAAACATGCTGCTGCTAACTATTTACGTCTCCATTGCTATTGGAGTTTCTTTCATTTGTTCTGTTTTAGAAGCTGTACTTTTGAGTATTAGTCCGAGCTACATTGCTCAACTAAAACAAAATGGGCACCCTGCAGCAGAGTCTTTAGACAAACTGAAAAAAGACATTGACCGCCCGCTCGCGTCAATTTTAACGCTCAACACCATCGCGCACACAATCGGTGCTGCGACGGCAGGTGCACAAGCGGCTGTGGTTTTTGGTAGCCAATGGTTAGGTGTATTCTCTGCCGTACTGACTTTGGGTATTTTGGTTTTGTCTGAGATTGTTCCAAAAACCATTGGTGCAACCTACTGGCGTCAACTTGCTCCAGCATCATCAAACGTACTTCGCTGGATGGTTTTCTTTCTAACACCGTTTGTCTGGTTCTCAGAACAAATCACCAAACGTCTTGCTCGTGGCCACCAAGCACCAAAAATGCGTGATGAGCTGTCTGCAATGGCTATTTTGGCAAAAGAAAGTGGTGAGTTTGCTGAAGGCGAATCAAAAATTCTGAGCAATCTATTAGGCATTCAAGATGTGCCCGTGACGCAAGTGATGACACCGCGCCCTGTTGTATTCCGCGTCGATGCCGAAATGAGCGTGAATACGTTCCTAGAGCAGCACAAAGACACACCATTCTCGCGCCCATTAGTTTACAGCGAGCAAACTGACAACATCATTGGTTTTGTGCACCGTCTGGAACTGTTTAGATTGCAACAAGCGGGTTGTGGCGAGAAAGCTCTGGGTGAAGTAATGCGCCCTATCCACGTGTTGCTGAACAACATGGGCTTGGCTAAAGCCTTTGACCAAATGATGGCAAACCGCCTGCAGCTTTCCTTAGTAGTTGACGAGTACGGTACGATTCAGGGCATCATCACCCTAGAAGATATCTTTGAGCACCTAGTGGGCGAAGAGATCGTCGACGAGGCAGATAAGACGACTGACATGCAAGAACTGGCATTTCAGCGTTGGGAACAGTGGAAAGAAACACACGGTGTTATCGAAAACCGCGATGAAGAGGACGAGCTAGAGGAAAAAACTCTAACAGACAACGACACCTCAGACTCAAAGTCAGTGGATGAAGACAAGGTTCAAAAAGAAGACAAAAAAGACGCTTAATCTCAATTTGATACCGTCAGATACAACAAAGGCTCCCTAGGGAGCCTTTGTTTTTATTCGTACTTTGATGCGATAGCGAATTATAACGCTACACCAATGTTACTTACTGGGTCTTCACGCAGTTCGTGGCGTAGATCTTTGATCAGCTCTAGGTCACGCTCAGTCGTTTCACGTAGAGGTCGGAAGATGGCCCACTGAACGTCCCACTCTTCACACACCGCTTCGTTTTCTTTCTGGTTTTCGTTTGTCACTTCTTCAGCGCCTTGAGCAAACTCAAGCTCAGCAACCGTCTTCACCGATTGTTGACTCACTTTAATGACAGTTTCAAGCAGATGCTCACGGTCAAGTAAGCCATGGATTAACGTTGCTAAGCCTTGGCACGCGTCCATCGCAGGGTAAACACCGTAGAAATCAAAATCATCTCCACTTGGGAATAGCTCTTCGACTTTCTCAAGCTGACGCTCAAAATTCACCTTTGCCGTTTTAACGGTTAAGATTTCCCAAATGCTATCCAAAACATCACGATAGATTCGAGCTTCCGCAAATTCTGTATTCTCACAAAACATGGCATAGTTAGGGTACATACGCTCACATAGACACGCCATAAAGGTAATTTGTTGCCAAGGTTCTAACTTTTCTAGACGAACCTGCAGTGGATTCTGAAGCATAGTCACTCAATAATTGCAGAAAAAGACAGCGAAAGTGTACTTGATAAACCTAGGATGGAAAAGGTAGGCCGATGAACAATTTTACGAATAAGCTCTATATTCTTACTGAGCATGACGATACTTATACGCAACTGATTCTAAACCAAGGGTTACCTGACCTCGAAATCACTCAAAACCCCGAATTAGCTGAGATCGTGCTGGCTTCTCCTCCTTTAATCGCGGAGCGACTTAATGAGTTTAAACATCTAGACTGGGTGCAAAGTACCTACGCAGGAATCAATAAACTCACTCAGCCGGATCTTCGTCAAGATTATACGCTGACCAACGTCAAAGGCATCTTCGGCCCTGCAATTACTGAATATGTGTTGGGTTACACGATCAGTCACTGTAGACACTTCCCTCACTACCACCAGCAACAAGCACAACGAAACTGGCAGCCACAGCTATATACTAGCCTAACTGACAAAACCATGGTGATTTTAGGAACAGGTTCAATCGGAAGTCATTTAGCGAAAACCGCAGCTGCCTTTGGTATTCATACCATTGGAGTCAACCGTACCGGCATCCCATCAAAGCAAGAGACCTTTAAAGAAACTTTCCACATCAATGAGATAGAGGCTGCCCTTAAACAAGCGGATATTGTGGTCAACACCTTGCCATCAACAGCTGAAACCTATCAATTACTCAATCAAACGACCTTAGGTTACTGCTCGAATGTACTGCTCTTTAATGTTGGCAGAGGAGAGAGCTTAGATAACAAAGCCTTGCTGCTTGCGATTAAGAGTAAGTGGGTTAAGCATGCTTTCTTGGATGTGTTTGAAAGTGAGCCCCTCTCGCAGGAGCACCCTTTCTGGACATTACCGCAAGTGACCATCACCCCGCACATTGCAGCGCTGAGTGAGCCAAGGCAGGTGGTAAAGATCTTCGCCGAGAATTACCAACAATGGCGAGATGGCTTTAAACTGAACCATATCATCGATTTTGATAAAGGTTACTGATGCCCTCATCGTTACTCAAAGAGATTCGACAATGCCGAGCTTGTGAGCCTCACCTATCACACGGTGCTAACCCGGTAATTCAAGCGCATCCAAACGCGCGCTTGCTTATCATTGGGCAGGCGCCTGGTATTAAGGTTCATGAGTCATCGATCCCTTGGAATGATGCCAGTGGCGAACGATTAAGAGAATGGTTAGGGATAGATAGCGATACGTTTTATGACGAACAAAAAGTCGCGATTGTTCCTATGGGGTTTTGTTATCCGGGAAAGGGAAAGAGTGGCGATCTTCCACCACGTAAAGAGTGTGCGGAGCTTTGGCATAACAAAGTGCTGCAATCGCTACCCAACATTCAAATGACACTGCTGATTGGCCAGTACGCGCAAAACCATTACCTGACAAACAAAACCACCAGCACACTGACAGAAACCGTGCGTAATTGGCAAAGATGGGCGCCTGAGTTTTTGCCGCTACCTCACCCTTCGCCACGCAATAATATCTGGCTCAAGAAGAACCCTTGGTTTGAAAGTGACGTTATTCCTTACATCCAAAAGCACATCTCGGAGCATTTGGCCTACCATGATCCAAATACCTAATTAGCTGCACATCCACGATGATGAAGCCGATATTGGATGCGGATAAAAAGGTAATAAAAAAGCGCTGCCGATTTCTCGACAGCGCTTTTTCTAAAAACACATACTTAATTACTTATGGTATGGCTTAGATAGGTCATGAACTGCGTCCACAAATACACCAGCATTCTCTGGTGGCACATCTAGGTGAATACCATGGCCAAGGTTAAATACGTGACCAGTACCGCCGTCACCAAAACCTTCAAGGATAGTGCCGACTTCTTCACGAATACGCTCAGGTTGTGCGTAAAGCACTGATGGGTCCATGTTGCCTTGTAGAGCCACTTTATCGCCAATACGCGCTTTTGCATCCGCAATATTGATTGTCCAGTCTAGGCCCACCGCATCACAGCCAGTCGCTGCGATAGATTCTAGCCACATGCCACCGTTCTTAGTGAACAGAGTAACCGGTACACGGCGACCTTCATTTTCACGGATTAGGCCATCTACAATTTTGTGCATGTACTGTAGTGAGAACAGGTTGTAGTCACGCGGAGTAAGTACACCACCCCATGTGTCGAATACCATTACCGATTGTGCACCCGCTTTAATTTGTGCGTTCAAGTATTCAATAACGGTGTCAGCCAGCTTATCTAGAAGTAAATGCAGTGTTTGTGGCTCTGCGTACATCATCTTCTTGATCTTAGTAAACGCCTTCGAGCTGCTGCCTTCAACCATGTAAGTTGCCAGTGTCCAAGGGCTACCAGAGAAACCAATCAATGGCACTTCGCCTTTCAGATCTTTACGGATCTGACGAACAGCATTCATTACGTATTGAAGCTCGCCTTCTGGATCAGGTAGGCCAATCTTCTCTACGTCAGCTTTACATGTGATAGGACGTTCAAACTTAGGACCTTCACCAGTTTCAAAGTACAAGCCTAAGCCCATTGCATCAGGGATAGTTAGGATGTCAGAGAACAAGATTGCCGCATCAAGCGGGAAACGACGTAAAGGTTGAAGTGTTACTTCTGATGCCAGTTCAGCGTTTTTGCACAAAGACATGAAATCGCCCGCTTCAGCGCGCGTTGCTTTGTACTCTGGAAGATAGCGGCCAGCTTGGCGCATCATCCATACTGGTGTGTAATCAACAGGCTGTTTTAAAAGTGCGCGTAAATAGCGATCGTTTTTTAATTCGGTCATTCCGTTAAATTCCAATTCAATCTTGTCTAGTTTTGATGGCAAGTATTCTAACACTGATTGAAGGGTAAAAGCTGTGTGCTTTGCAACCTAGATCAAGTTATTAACTTTTAAATCAATGCTTAGTTTGCACCCAATTACGGGAGCATGTTAAAAATTTGTTCGCTAGCGAAAATTACAATTATAACATCTGAGTAGTCACTACTCAGCATCTCATAACGACATCTTACTTACCCCCTCCACTTGTGGAGGGTTTTTTTTAGCTTTTGACCACCTATAGGCCAAATACTATCATAGGTAAATTAGTACTCTATCGTCTGCTCCGTCACACCATCTTTCATCACGTCACCCACAGTTTTATCAATCAACTGTCTCGCAATGGTTCCTGCTGGTGCAACATCAGGCAGGCTTGTTACATCAAACCATTGGGCATCCGACAATTCACTGTAATCTGGTTTAAGCGTTCCACCGGCATAGTCAGCCAGAAAAGCCATCATCATACTCGACGGAAACGCCCATGGCTGGCTGCCAAAGTAACGGATATTACTGACATCGATGCCTGTCTCTTCTTTGACTTCTCTTGCCACACACCGCTCTAAGGTTTCCCCAACCTCTAGGAAGCCCGCTATCACGGTATACATACCTGTTTTATGTCTTGGGTGCTGTGCAAGCAATATCTTGTTGTCGTTACGTACAGCGACAATGATGCATGGGAAGATGCGAGGATAATGAAGTGTTCGGCAGTCTCCGCATTGCATCGCCACCTGATTATGGTTTAGGTGATTTCGACCACCACACTGAGGGCAAAAACGCATACTTTGCGTCATGTGCCCATACTGGATAGCTTTGCTTGCTGTCAGAAAACTCGATTCAGGCCAGTGCAATAACTCACGTAGGTTTATCATGGTCAGATCACTCTCAACATCACAGTCGTTGAGCCAATACACCTTACGACCTTGATGCTGACCAATGCAGATTGCATGCTCGACACTCAGCCCTAGCTCCTCTGCTGAGCCATAAGGAAACTGATCATTATTAACCCAAATATCACTACCTGAAACGACGCACCAATAAGCTTGCTCTGTCATTTTGTTATCACTTTTTTTTAACATCCCTATGCCTCATTGCTTGCAGTTCGTTCATTTTACTGGCAATCTAATTTCATACTAGAGTTGTAGCAGAGAATAATTCAAACTATTACTTTTAGTAGATACCAATAAATGGACCTTGCTTAGGCAATTACTTGATCACAAGGTTGTGATCAGATCATGAGGACATGGTCATGCTAAATAAATTCAAACAAATACAAGAACAATGGGGTGGCTCTAATGAGGTCATCGATCATTGGCTCGAAACTCGACAGTCTCTAATCGTTGAGTATTGTAAGCTTGCCGCTCTACAGCCTTCATCGTCGAAAGCAACTGCAATCACTGAACTGCCTTCTCCAGAAGAACTCCAAAAATTCAGCCAACATCTTGTTGATTACATCTCCGAAGGTCATTTCAAAATCTATGACATGGTGATGGACAAATGGCAGTCTACTGGCTTCAAAGCAACAGACGAAATCAACCAGTCTTATGGTCATATCGTCCTTACCACGGACCCTCTGCTCAACTTCACCGACAAGTACGCCGCCATTGAAGCTAGTGATACATTAGAAGGCTTTGATAGTGAGCTGTCACTCATAGGTGAGATACTTGAGGCTAGGTTTGCGGTTGAAGACCAGCTGATACAACAAATTGCCGACAGCCTAGCGGTTCCACCAGGAGCTTAATGGCTTAACATCTTCTAAGCTTGCCTCTGTGCAAGCTTTTTGTTTTGTCTGTAGCGTTACCTAACACATCCAACTCTTTTATCAGAACCTATTGGTTCGTCCCTACCCTGATGTTTTGCGATAACCCGACGTAACACTTCTCACTGGTTTCATCCTCAGCGCCTCCCTGTTAACACGCAGCTGCCTTCGAGAAAGTACTATCGACTAAGTCCACCAGCCAAGCAATCGGCAACTTCTAATCTATACACGTCTCATTAAACACCTATACGCCAGATACAAAAAAGGCACCCGAAGGTGCCTTTTCTTATCTCTTAGAGACTACTCGTAGAGCTTACTCTTCTGAAGAGAAACCAGCGTTTAGAAGTGCTGCTAGATTGTCAGTAGCTTGTTCAGCTGAAGGACCTTCTTGCTCTTCTTCACGTTGCTTTTGACGCTCTTGGTGGTATGCGAAACCAGTACCAGCTGGGATCAGACGACCAACAATTACGTTCTCTTTCAGACCGCGAAGGTCATCACGCTTACCAGAAACCGCAGCTTCTGTTAGTACGCGAGTCGTTTCTTGGAACGATGCAGCTGAGATGAATGACTCAGTTGCAAGAGATGCTTTAGTAATACCTAGTAGATCACGTTCGAAACGTACTAGTTCTTTACCTTCAGCTTCTAGCTTACGGTTAGCAATCTTAACATTGTGGTACTCAACTTGTTCGCCAGGTAGGAACGGAGAGTCACCAGAATGAGTGATTGTACACTTACGTAGCATTTGACGAACGATAGTCTCAATGTGCTTATCGTTAATCTTTACGCCTTGTAAGCGGTAAACTTCTTGAACTTCGTTCGCGATGTACTGAGTTACTGCGTGGATACCACGTAGACGCAGGATATCGTGTGGAGTTTCAGGACCGTCGGCGATTACATCACCACGTTCAATCTTCTCACCTTCGAACACGTTCAATTGACGATGCTTAGGAATCATCTCTTCGTAAGCGTCACCGCCTTCACGAGTGATTACTAGACGACGCTTACCTTTTGTTTCTTTACCGAAAGACACAGTACCTGTGTGTTCAGCAAGGATCGCAGGCTCTTTAGGCTTACGAGCTTCGAATAGGTCAGCTACGCGTGGTAGACCACCGGTGATATCTTTGTTTCCGCTCGATTTTTGAGGGATACGAGATAGTGTGTCACCAATGCCAACTTCAGCGCCATCTTCGATGTTTACAATCGCTTTGCCAGGTAGGAAGTAGTGAGCTGGCATATCAGTACCAGGGATCATTACGTCGTTACCTTGCTCATCAACAAGTTTGATAGCTGGACGCATATCTTTACCTGCTGCTGGGCGAGCAGCTGCGTCTGTAACTTCACTTGAAGAAAGACCCGTTAGATCGTCAGTGTTACGAGAAACTGTAATACCATCGATCATATCTACGAATTGGATACGACCTGCCACTTCAGTGATGATTGGCATGGTATGCGCTTCCCAGTTAGCTACAACTTCACCAGCAGTAACTGCTGCGTTGTCGCCTTTGGTTAGCATCGAACCGTAAGGAAGTTTGTGCTTCTCTTTAGTACGGCCGAATTCATCAATAATCGTCATCTCAGATGCACGAGAAGTGATAACCAGTTTCTTATCTTTGTTAGTTACGAACTTAGCATTGTGAAGCTTCACAGTACCAGTTGTCTTAGCTTGGATGCTGTTCTCTGCTGCTGCAGTAGATGCCGCACCACCGATGTGGAACGTACGCATCGTTAGCTGTGTACCCGGTTCACCGATAGATTGTGCAGCGATAACACCAACTGCTTCACCTTGGTTCACTAGGTGACCACGTGCTAGGTCACGACCGTAACACTGTGCACAACAACCGAAGTCTGCATCACAGGTAACAACAGAGCGCACTTTCATGCTATCTACTGAGTTGTCTTCCATGATTTGACACCACTTCTCATCAATCAGAGTATTACGTGGAATCAGTAAGTCTTCAGTACCAGGCTTAAGAACATCTTCAGCAACAACACGACCAAGAGCGAGCTCAGAAAGTGCAACTTTAACGTCACCACCTTCGATGTGAGGCATCATGTCGATACCTTCATGCGTGCCACAGTCATGTTCGTGTACTACAACGTCTTGAGCAACGTCTACTAGACGACGAGTTAGGTAACCCGAGTTTGCTGTTTTCAGTGCTGTATCCGCAAGACCCTTACGAGCACCGTGCGTTGAGATAAAGTACTGAAGGACGTTTAGACCTTCTTTAAAGTTCGCAGTGATCGGCGTTTCGATGATTGAACCATCTGGACGCGCCATCAGACCACGCATACCTGCTAGCTGACGAATCTGAGCTGCAGAACCACGTGCGCCCGAGTCGGCCATCATGTAGATGCTGTTGAACGATTCTTGCTGTTCTTCTTCGCCGTCACGGTTAATAACTGTTTCAGAAGATAGGTTATCCATCATTGCTTTCGCAACGCGGTCATTCGTAGATGCCCAGATATCGATAACTTTGTTGTAACGCTCACCCGCAGTAACAAGACCAGATTGGAATTGCTCTTGGATTTCGCGAACTTCTTCTTCAGCAGATTCAATCTCGTCGTATTTCGCTTGAGGAACAACCATATCGTTGATACCTACAGAAACACCAGAAAGAGCCGCGTATGCGAAACCTGCGTACATGATTTGGTCAGCAAATACTACTGTATCTTTTAGACCAAGCTTACGGTAACACTCGTTAAGAAGAGTAGAGATCTGCTTCTTACCTAACTTTTGGTTAACGATGCTGTACGGAAGGCCTTTAGGAACGATCTGCCATAGCATTGCACGACCTACAGTCGTATCTACTAGACCAGTATTCGTTGTGCTATTGCCGTCTTCGTCTACTACTGTTTCAGTGATGCGTACTTTAACGCGAGCATGTAGCTCAGCAGTCTTAGTACGGTATGCCTTTTCAGCCTCAGCAGGGCCAGCAAGGTACATACCTTCACCTTTCACGTTGATCTTGTCACGTGTCATGTAGTAAAGACCCAATACAACGTCCTGAGAAGGTACGATGATCGGATCACCTGATGCTGGCGACAGAATGTTATTCGTCGACATCATTAGGGTACGAGCTTCAAGCTGTGCTTCTAGAGTTAGAGGCACGTGTACAGCCATTTGGTCACCATCGAAGTCGGCGTTGTATGCCGCACACACTAGTGGGTGAAGCTGAATCGCTTTACCTTCGATTAGTACTGGTTCAAACGCTTGGATACCTAGACGGTGAAGTGTAGGTGCACGGTTAAGCAGTACTGGGTGTTCACGGATAACTTCGTCTAGGATATCCCAAACGATCGCTTCTTCGCGCTCTACCATTTTCTTAGCAGCTTTGATTGTCGTAGCCATGCCACGAGTCTCTAGCTTGCTGTAGATGAACGGCTTAAATAGCTCAAGTGCCATCTTCTTAGGAAGACCACACTGATGTAGACGAAGGTATGGACCTACTGTGATTACAGAACGGCCAGAGTAGTCTACACGTTTACCTAGAAGGTTCTGACGGAAACGACCTTGTTTACCCTTGATCATATCAGCAAGAGATTTCAGAGGACGCTTGTTAGAACCCGTGATCGCACGACCGCGACGACCGTTATCTAGAAGGGCATCAACAGACTCTTGCAACATACGCTTTTCGTTACGTACGATGATGTCTGGAGCCGCTAGCTCTAGAAGACGCTTCAAACGGTTGTTACGGTTGATCACACGACGGTAAAGGTCGTTCAGATCTGAAGTCGCAAAACGACCGCCATCTAGAGGTACTAGAGGACGAAGATCTGGCGGTAGCACTGGAAGTACAGTTAGGATCATCCACTCAGGCTTGTTGCCTGACGAGATGAACGCTTCAACTAGCTTCAAACGCTTAGTAACTTTCTTACGCTTAGTTTCAGAGTTAGTTGTTTCCAACTCTTCGCGCATTTCTTCCACTTCTTGATGAAGGTCCATTGTTGAAAGCAGATCTTTGATCGCTTCAGCACCCATCTTAGCAGTGAATTCGTCACCCCACTCTTCTAGACGATCCAGATACTCTTCTTCAGTAAGCATCTGAGATTTTTCTAGATCAGTCATACCCGGTTCAGTTACTACGTACATTTCAAAGTAAAGAACACGTTCGATATCACGCAGAGGGATATCCATTAGTAGACCGATACGAGACGGCAGTGATTTTAGGAACCAGATGTGAGCAACTGGTGAAGCAAGCTCGATGTGGCCCATACGGTCACGACGAACTTTAGTTTGTGTAACTTCAACGCCACACTTCTCACAGATAACACCACGGTGCTTCAGGCGCTTGTATTTGCCACAAAGACATTCGTAGTCTTTAACTGGACCAAAAATACGTGCACAGAACAGACCATCACGTTCAGGTTTGAACGTACGATAGTTAATTGTTTCTGGCTTTTTAACTTCACCAAAAGACCACGAACGGATCGTGTCTGGTGAAGATAGACCGATTTTGATTGCATCAAATTCTTCGGTCTTATGCTGTGCTTTTAGAAAGTTTAATAAGTCTTTCACGTTCAGCTCCTGTAAGGAGTTAAAGGAGCTCACCGACTAAAGTGAGCCCCCTTTACCAAGTAATCCAATCTTCTTTATAAAAAAGAGGGATTACTCTTCGTCTTCTAGCTCGATGTTGATACCTAGCGAGCGAATCTCTTTCAACAGTACGTTGAACGACTCTGGCATGCCAGGTTCCATGCTATGGTTGCCATCTACGATGTTCTTATACATCTTAGTACGGCCGTTAACGTCATCCGACTTAACTGTTAGCATTTCTTGTAGAGTATATGCAGCACCGTATGCTTCTAGTGCCCATACTTCCATCTCACCGAAACGCTGACCACCGAACTGAGCTTTACCACCAAGTGGTTGCTGAGTTACTAGGCTGTAAGAACCAGTTGAACGAGCATGCATCTTGTCATCAACCAAGTGGTTCAGTTTCAGCATGTACATGTAACCAACAGTTACAGGACGCTCAAACGAATCACCAGTACGACCATCAAACAGTTTAAGCTGACCAGATTCTGGCAGATCACCCAGTTTAAGTAGTTCTTTGATTAGAGACTCAGAAGCACCGTCGAACACAGGAGTAGCAATCGGTAGACCGCCACGTAGGTTCTTAATCAGTGTACGAACTTGATCATCAGACAGTTCAGCAATATCAACTTTCTGACGAGTATCACCAAGATCATAAACCTTCTGTAGGAACTCACGGAACTTATGCAGTTCTTGTTGTTCCTTAACCATTTGGTTGATCTTGTCACCGATACCTTTCGCAGCCAAACCTAAGTGAACTTCTAGGATCTGACCGATGTTCATACGCGATGGTACACCCAGCGGGTTAAGTACGATGTCTACAGGCTGACCTTTCTCATCGTATGGCATGTCTTCAACAGGGTTAATCTTAGAGATTACACCTTTGTTACCGTGACGACCGGCCATCTTATCACCAGGCTGGATACGACGTTTAACCGCTAGGTAAACTTTAACAATCTTAAGAACGCCAGGCGCTAGATCATCACCTTGAGTGATTTTACGACGCTTAGTTTCAAACTTCTTATCGAAGTCTGCTTTTAGCTCATCCCACTGCTCAGCAAGTTGCTCAAGCTGTGTTTGTAGCGCATCGTCTTCTAGAACTTGCTCTAGCCATTGCTTACGACCGATAGTATCAAGCTTAGCTTCAGAGTAACCACCAGACAGTAGTACAGCTTTAACACGGTTAAGAAGGCCACCCTCAAGAATTTGGAACTCTTCAGTTAGATCTTTCTTAGCTTCTTTAAGCTGCATCTGTTCGATTTCAAGTGCACGTTTGTCTTTCTCTACGCCATCGCGAGTGAAGACTTGTACATCGATGATAGTACCCGAAACAGAGTTTGGTACACGTAGAGAAGTATCTTTAACATCAGATGCTTTCTCACCGAAGATAGCACGTAGTAGCTTCTCTTCAGGAGTCAGTTGAGTTTCACCTTTAGGGGTTACTTTACCAACTAGGATGTCGCCACCCTTAACTTCAGCACCAATGTAAACGATACCTGACTCGTCTAGTTTAGACAGAGCAGACTCACCTACGTTTGGAATATCAGCTGTGATCTCTTCAGAACCCAGCTTAGTATCACGAGCCACACAAGATAGTTCTTGAATGTGGATTGTCGTGAAACGGTCTTCTTGAACTACGCGCTCAGATACTAAGATCGAGTCTTCGAAGTTGTAACCGTTCCAAGGCATAAATGCGATACGCATGTTTTGGCCAAGAGCTAGTTCACCAAGGTCAGTTGAAGGACCATCAGCAAGAACATCACCGCGTGCAACTGGTTCACCAGGAAGTACAGTTGGACGTTGGTTAATACATGTGTTTTGGTTCGAACGCGTGTACTTAGTTAGGTTGTAGATATCGATACCAGCTTCGCCAGGTACCAATTCATCTTCGTTAACCTTAACTACGATACGAGAAGCGTCTACAGACTGAACTTGACCACCACGTTTAGCAACCGCTGTAACACCAGAGTCAACTGCGATGTTACGTTCAATACCAGTACCTACTAGAGGCTTATCAGCTCTAAGTGTTGGTACCGCTTGACGTTGCATGTTGGCACCCATCAATGCACGGTTCGCATCATCGTGTTCTAGGAACGGGATAAGTGAAGCAGCGATAGATACTACTTGGTTTGTCGCAACGTCCATGTAGTCAACGTGCTCGCGTGGGTGAAGACCAGATTCACCTTTTTGACGAGCTGTGATTAGCTCATCTGCAAACGTACCTTCTTCTGTAAGAATAGTGTTTGCTTGCGCGATTACGAATTGACCTTCCTGAATTGCAGACAGGTAATCAACTTCTTCTGTTACTACACCATCTACTACACGACGGTACGGAGTTTCTAGGAAACCGTAATCGTTACAACGTGCAAACGCAGATAGCGAGTTAATTAGACCGATGTTTGGACCTTCAGGCGTTTCGATCGGACATAGACGACCGTAGTGAGTTACGTGAACGTCACGTACTTCGAAGCCTGCGCGCTCACGAGTAAGACCACCAGGACCTAAAGCAGAGATACGACGTTTGTGCGTAACTTCTGACAATGGGTTGTTTTGGTCCATAAACTGTGAAAGCTGTGAAGAGCCAAAGAATTCTTTAACTGCAGCAGAGATCGGCTTAGCGTTGATAAGATCTTGAGGCATGATTGCATCAAGGTCACCAAGGCTTAGGCGCTCTTTAACGGCACGTTCTACACGAACTAGACCAACACGGAATTGGTTTTCTGCCATTTCACCTACAGAACGGATACGACGGTTGCCAAGGTGGTCGATATCGTCCACTTCACCAATACCGTTACGGATGCCGATCAGTTTCTTCATCACTTCGATGATGTCTGATTCATCCAGAGTACCGCGCTCTTCTTCTTCTTCACGCTCGATAGAGCTGTTGAATTTCATACGGCCTACAGTTGATAGGTCGTAACGATCTTCAGAGAAGAATAGGCTTTCGAACAATGATTCTGCAGCTTCTTTCGTTGGTGGCTCGCCAGGGCGCATCATGCGGTAGATTTCTACCAATGCAGAGATGCGATCTACTGTGCTATCCGCACGTAGAGTGTCTGACATGAATGGACCATGGTCTAGGTCATTCGTGAACAGCACTTCTAGAGTCTTGTGACCTGCTTGAGACAGGTTAGCAAGTGCTTCTAGGCTAATCTCTTGGTTTGCGCCAACGATGATCTCGCCAGTTGCTTCGTTGATGTAATCTTTCGCAGCAATCTTTTCAACGATGTACTCTACTGGTACTTCGATGTGCTCAACGCCATCTTTTTCAAGTTGACGGATATGGCGAGCAGTAACACGACGACCAGTCTCAACGTAAGTTTTACCGTTTGATTCGATGTCGAATGACGCAGTTTCACCACGTAGACGATCAGGAACCAACTCCATAAGTAGAGTTTGGTCTTTAACTTCGAAGTTCACCTTGTCGAAGAACAGATCTAGGATCTCTTCAGTCGATTTACCAAGTGCACGAAGAATAATCGATGCTGGTAGCTTACGACGACGGTCGATACGTACGAATAAGTTATCCTTAGGATCGAACTCAAAGTCTAACCATGAGCCACGGTAAGGAATTACACGTGCGTTATAAAGAACTTTACCTGATGAGTGGGTCTTACCCTTATCACTGTCGAAGAACACGCCTGGGCTTCGGTGCAGCTGGGATACGATAACCCTCTCGGTACCATTAATTACGAAAGTACCATTGTCTGTCATAAGCGGAATTTCGCCCATGTAGACTTCTTGTTCTTTAATGTCTTTTACAGTGCCTGCTGGTGCGTCTCGATCAAAGATAACTAGACGTAGTTTTACGCGTAGTGGCTTTGAGTAAGTTACACCGCGGATTTGACATTCTTTAACGTCAAAAACTGGCTCACCAAGACGGTAGCTAACGTATTGCAGCTCAGAATTGCCGTTGTAGCTCTGAATTGGAAATACAGAACGGAAAGCAGCTTCAAGACCGTATTGACCTTCTGGATCCTGTTCGATGAATTTATCGAAAGAATCAAGCTGGATCGATAACAGGTATGGAATGTCCAAAACTTGTGGACGAGTACCAAAATCCTTACGGATGCGCTTTTTCTCGGTATAAGAGTAAACCATGGGGTTCCTCAGCTCGCTGATAAGTGACCCAAACCACCCAAAACACTCTTCAGAGGGGGCGGTGACAAACAGCTGTTTACTGTAGTTGAACAATCATTTCGAAAAAATGACTGTTTTTTTGCTCGGATTATGACGGTTAAACAGCGGGAAATTCGTCATAGCCCTACAGCGCAAAAAGGCCGGTGGTTAATAAACCACCAGCCAATAGCCTTGCGGCTAGGAAATTAAGTAATAATTACTTGATTTCAACAGAAGCGCCAACTTCTTCTAGCTGTGCTTTAAGAGCTTCAGCTTCAGCTTTGTCAACGCCTTCTTTAAGCGCTGCAGGAGCTGAGTCTACAAGACCTTTAGCTTCTTTAAGACCTAGGCCAGTTGCGCCACGTACAGCTTTGATAACTTGTACTTTGTTTGCGCCAGCGCCAGTAAGGATAACGTCGAATTCAGTTTGCTCAGCAGCAGCTTCAGCAGAAGCACCACCAGCTACAACTGCAGCAGCAGCAGTAACACCGAATTTTTCTTCCATAGCTTCGATAAGCTCAACAACTTGCATTACAGACATTTCTGCAACTGCGTCTAGGATTTGCTCGTTAGTAATAGACATAACAATTCTCTTTTAAGTCAACAATAAGTTTAAATAGCAACCAGTGAAAAGCAAGGCTTATGCCGCAGCTTCTTCTTTTTGGTCGCGAACAGCAGCGATAGTACGAACCAGCTTGCCAGCAGAAGCTTCTTTCATGCACATCATTAGGCGTGCGATAGCTTCGTCGTAAGTTGGTAGTGTCGCTAGTACATCAGCATCAGTAACTGCGCCTTCAAATGCAGCAGCTTTGATCTCGAATGTTTTGTTCTCTTTAGCGAAGTCTTTGAAAAGACGCGCTGCAGCACCAGGGTGCTCGTTAGAGAACGCAAGTAGGCTAGGACCAGTAAATGTGTCTTGTAGACACTCATACTCAGTACCTTCTACTGCACGGCGTGCTAGTGTGTTACGAACAACTCTCATGTAAACACCCGCTTCGCGAGCTTGTTTACGTAGAGAAGTCATCGCGCCAACAGTAACGCCACGAGAGTCAGCTACAACTGCAGAAAGTGCACCACTGGCTGCTTCGTTGACTTCAGCAACAATTGCTTTTTTGTCTTGAAGATTTAAAGCCATTTGGATTAACCTCTGGTTGTGATTACAGCACTCAATATAAAATACATTGAGCGTTTACGATGTTATTCAAAAATGAATAAATTCATTTCAAACGACAACATCGCCTACGTAGGTTTTATTAAGCTTCACCTTAAAAAGGTTCAGCGCCTACGGTCTTGGGATAGACAGTTATGAATTGCTTCAAAAACCACCCAACCACAAATATTAGGCGCAGAAGTATATACTAAATCTGCGCCAAAGCAAATTAGTTTGCTTGAGTATCAAGACTAGCTTGATCAACAGTAACACCAGCACCCATCGTAGTAGAGATGCTTACTTTCTTCAGGAAAGTACCTTTCGCTGAAGAAGGCTTAGCTTTCTTAAGAGCAACTAGAAGTGCTTCTAGGTTCTCTTGAAGCTGGTTAGCTTCGAAAGACGCTTTGCCGATAGTAGTGTGGATGATACCGTTCTTGTCGTTACGGTAACGAACCTGACCAGCTTTAGCGTTCTTAACCGCTTCAGCAACGTTAGGAGTTACAGTACCAACTTTAGGGTTTGGCATTAGACCGCGTGGACCTAGGATTGTACCTAGTTGACCAACAACGCGCATTGCATCAGGAGAAGCAACAACAACGTCAAAGTCCATTACGCCTTTTTTCACTTGCTCAGCAAGATCTTCCATACCAACGATATCTGCGCCAGCTGCTTTAGCTGCTTCTGCGTTTGCACCTTGAGTGAACACAGCAACGCGGATTTCACGGCCAGTACCGTGAGGTAGCACAGTTGCGCCACGTACGTTTTGGTCAGATTTACGAGCATCGATGCCTAGGTTAACAGCAACATCTACAGACTCAACGAATTTAGCAGTCGCTAGTTCTTTAAGAAGAGCAACAGCTTCGTTGATTTCGTATTCTTTAGTTACTTCAACTTTGTCGCGGATTACGCGCATACGCTTAGTAAGTTTTGCCATGATCTTATCCCTCTACCACTAGGCCCATTGAACGAGCAGTACCAGCAATAGAACGCTTCATTGCTTCGATGTCAGCACCAGTCATATCAGCAGCTTTAGTTTCTGCGATTTCCTGAACTTGAGCGTCAGTTACAGTACCAACTTTCTCAGTGTTTGGACGACCTGAACCAGACTTAACGCCAGCAGCTTTCTTAAGAAGAACAGCAGCAGGTGGAGTCTTAGTTACGAACGTGAAAGAACGGTCGTTGTAAACAGTAATTACTACTGGAGTAGGTAGACCTTTCTCAACAGATTCTGTTTTTGCGTTGAACGCTTTACAGAATTCCATGATGTTCACGCCGTGTTGACCTAGAGCAGGACCAACCGGTGGACTTGGGTTTGCCATACCAGCTGCAACTTGCAGTTTGATATAAGCTTCAACTTTCTTAGCCATGATATTTCCTAATTTTTGGGTACATGCGCTAGCCCTAAGGCAAGCTCCCCTTAATTTCAATTAACTCTTTCTTACTTCGATAGAAGCAAAAAGGCGCGAAATTATAATCATAATTCGCGCCTTTAACAACCCTAAAAAGGTGGTTTTTTATACTCTTTTATTTTGAACAACTTATGAAGCATTTATCCACAGCTTGTTCAAAAGTTAGAGTTTTAGTCTAGCTTTTCAACTTGACCAAATTCAAGCTCAACCGGTGTTGCACGACCAAAGATCGATACAGATACCTTAATGCGGCTTTTCTCGTAATCTACTTCTTCAACTGTACCGTTGAAATCAGCAAACGGACCATCGTTCACACGAACCACTTCGCCCGCTTCGAACATTGTCTTAGGACGTGGAGACTCGCTCGCTTTCTCTAGACGGTTCAAGATAGCATCAGCTTCTTTGTCAGTGATTGGTGCAGGACGATCAGAGGTACCACCAATGAAGCCCATAACACGAGGGATACTGCGCACTAAGTGCCATGATTCATCATTCATGATCATTTGCACTAATACGTAGCCAGGGAAGAACTTACGTTCGCTTTTACGGCGTTGACCTGCACGCATTTCCACTACTTCTTCAGTAGGTACTAAAACGTCACCAAAGAACTCTTCCATGTCGTGCATTTTAATATGTTCGCGTAGCGATTGAGATACACGACCTTCATAGCCAGAAAAGGCTTGAACTACATACCAACGTTTTTTTGGAGCTTCACTCATGAATCAGAACCCTCTACACCCCAGTCGCTAGAGAAACTAAACGGACCATAATGCCGTCAATTCCCCAAAGCACTAGAGACATAACAATACATACAGCTAAAACGATCAATGTAGTTTGCATAGTTTCTTGGCGAGTAGGCCAAACAACTTTACGAATCTCCATACGAGATTCTTTTGCAAAATCGATCGCAGCTTTACCTTTAACTGTTGTTGCTGCAACGCCTAGTGCGGCAGCAATCAGCACAACTACACCTGCAGCGCGAATTACAACAGACAATTCACCATACAGGTAATTACCCACAACAGCAGCAGCCAACAGTACAAAAGCGACTACCCACTTCATTGTATCTGCTGCACCTGAGCTATCAGGAGTTTCAGCGTTTGCTTTCATAAAACCAACCTGTGATAAGTCTTAAATATAGACGACAATAACCCCGCTGTTGCAGGGCACATTCCTTTGCGTTGCAAAACAACACATCTAACAGTCATTTTAGTCAAAAAGACCGTTTAATTCTTTGCTAAGAGCTAAAATTGATGCCAAAACATCCAACTCTTTTTTCAGCGAAGAAAAAGGGCATCAAATGATGCCCTTTTTACTAGTGGTTCGTCAAATCTTATGCAAAGATTTTAGCTACAACACCAGCACCAACTGTACGGCCACCTTCGCGGATTGCGAAACGTAGACCTTCGTCCATTGCGATTGGAGCGATTAGCTCAACAGTCATTTGAACGTTGTCACCTGGCATTA